>Ga0172365_10000927_pt1 | contig 20670 bp, 19 predicted proteins | sample LakKivSesite48cm_FD_114535 | JGI IMG/M metagenome (GOLD analysis project Ga0172365, IMG submission 114535) | Sediment microbial communities from Lake Kivu, Rwanda - Sediment site 48cm | ecosystem: Environmental > Aquatic > Freshwater > Lake > Sediment | place: Rwanda: Western Province, Lake... | reverse complement strand
CGCGCCTCGCCAGCCGGGCGCCTCGACCGCCCAAATTCACACATCTATCTTCTCGCGGGTCCTAAGGGCTTGGCAGCGGCGAGGGCGTGCTCGAGATCGGCGATGAGATCCTCGGGGTTCTCGATGCCGATGGCCATGCGGATGAGCCCGTCCTTGATGCCGAGAGCGAGCCGCTCTTTTCGCGAGCACTTGTAATAGCTGATGGTGGCGGGGTGGGTGATGAGCGACTCGACACCGCCCAGGCTGGGTCCGATGCTGACCAGGCGCAGGCGGCTCAGCACGCGGACGGCGTCGCTTGAGGTGCCGGCGATCTCGAAGGTCACCACGCCGCCGTAGCCCTTCATCTGGCGGCGGGCGACGTCGTGGTGGGGATGGCTGGGCAGGCCGGGATAGTAGACGCGCCTCACCGCCGGATGCCGCTCCAGCCACTCGGCGATGGCCTGTCCGCTCTCGTTGTGGCGGCGCATGCGCAGCTCGAAGGTCTTGAGGCCGCGGATGAGCAGGTAGCTCGAGTGCGGATCGATGCAGCCGCCGGTGATCTTGAGGTACTCGCGAATCGGCAGGGTGAGCTTCTTCTTGCCGAGCACCACGCCTGCCAGAAGGTCGTTGTGGCCGCCCAGATACTTGGTCGCGCTGTGGATGACGAGGTGCACGCCATATTCGAGCGGACGCTGGTTGTAGGGGGTGGCGAAGGTGCTGTCTGAAATCACCGTGACCCCGGTGCCGCGGAAGATGTTCAAGAGCCGCTCGAGGTCCATGATGTTGAGGTAGGGGTTGGTCGGCGACTCGGACATGAAGAGGCGTGTATTCCTGCGCACCGCGCGCTTGATGGCGTCGTAGTCGCCCATGCGCACGACCGTGGTGGTGATCCCGAAGCGCGGCAGACAGGCCTTGCAGAAATCCAGCGTCCGCTTGTAGGCGTCGTCCGTGATGATGAGGTGGTCGCCGGTGCGCAGCATCGCGTAGAGCGTCGTCGTGATCGCGCTCATGCCGGAGGAAAAGAGCACCGCATCTTCGGCGCCTTCCAGCGCGGCCAGCTTCGCCTCGGCCGCGAACTGGGTGGGATGGCCGTAGCGACCGTACTCGAAACGATCCTTGGCCCCGGCCTTGAGCTTGCGGATCTCGTCGGCGTTGCGGAAGATGAAGGTCGAGGTCTGGACGATGGGCGTGGTGATGGCGCCGTATTCGTTCTGGCGGCTTTCTCCCGCGTGCACGACGGTGGTGGAAAGGCCCCGGTAGCTGGCGGATTTCATAAGCGGCCGCATTATCCACGATCCAGACGGGATCTGTCGTGTTTTCGCCTTGGCCCCTTGTCCAGGTTGGCAGGTGGCCACGCGATTGCGCTACACTGCGGCCGTGGCCACGCAAGAGAATCTCGACTGCGTAGAAGCATGGGAGCGCGGGGTCCTGCTCGGCGTTTTTGCCATGGATGCGGACGAAGCGGTCATCAACCGCTTCGAGGGTGCACGGGGCGAACGATGTGCCACGGCGTGGAGGGCCCTGCTTCGGATGGACGAGGATGCGCGCGCGGCGAGGCTCGAATGCTGGAGGAAGGAGGCGGCGAGTGCCCTGCCCGCCGGTATCGAACGTCTGCACCCGAGCTGGATCGATGAGGTGCTTGCGGGCGAACCGGCACGCATCGTGCGTGCCCTGTGCGCCGCCCTGCCGGCTGGAATCGTGGGCCGGCTCAAGACCACGGTTGCCGCTGCGCACGTCGACCGTGGGGCGGATGCTCGGCTTCCCGAGGCCGCCGAGCGCGACCTCTGCCGGGTGGCACTGGCGCACCTTTTTCCCCTGTGCGAGGGTGAGGGCGGCCGGCTCGCCGAGGAGCTCGGCAGCCTGGAGCCCGAAGAGCTGCTCGCCGAGATCACCCGGCTTGGGGCGCGTACGCTCGGACGCTCGCTGGTGGGCCAAGCCGCGAGCGTGCGAGCACGCATCATGGCCGCCGCAGGCGAGCCCTGGGCCGTCACGATCGCCGAGGGATCCACCGAGCGGATCTCGAGCGAGGAAAGGAAGGCGGCGCTGGTCGCCGCCTCTCGTCCCGTGCCGGCCGCGGTTCGGACCATGCGCGATCGCCTGCTGCACATCGGGCTGATTGCTCTCAGGGCCGAGCTGGCTGCCGAAGCTCCGGGTTCCTTGTCCCGGGTTTTAGGCCGACTCCCGGTGGAGCTGGGGCGGCGCTTGCTCGCGTGCTAGAAGACCGCATGGGCCGCATCGTGAAGGCAGTCGAGTCTGGACAAGCGGACGTGTCTGCCGGCGCCGCGAACGCAGATGGGCGAGAGGCGGTGCTTGCCGAGGCGACCTCGCTTCTGGTCTCGGCGCGCGCCATGGCCAACGCCGAGCTCGCGGCGGCCAAGGAGCATTCCTTGCTCCTGGCGCGCAAGATGGCCGAGCGTATCGTGGGGCGCGCCGTAGAGATCGATCCTGCCGTGATGGGCGAGATTGCGGCCCAGGCGCTCGCGGCGATGCGCTCGCGGCCGGGCGCGCTCGTCCTGCGCGTGCATCCGGAGGATCTGGAAGCCGTGGAGCGGACGCGCAAGGACTGGCTGCGCGCGCTCGGCGCCGCGGCCGACGTTCGCATCATTGCCGATCCGTCCGTGGGCCGCTGCGGCTGCGTGGTGGACACGAAGGCGGGGCGGCTCGATGCGCGCCTGCAGTCGCAGCTCGACGCCTTGGAGTCCGCCTTGCGCGGCACCAACGCCAAAGGAACCCCGCGTGTCTGAGAGCGAAGGCAAGCCGGTCCGGGTCGACACCGCCCAGGCACTCGAGGTGCTCGAGCGGGCAAACCCTCTGCGCGTGGCGGGCCGGGTGAGCGAGGTGACGGGCCTCGTCGTGCGCGCCACCGTGCCTTCGGTGCGCGTGGGCGAGCTGGTCTTCATCGATGTCGAGGGCCTGCCCGCCAGCGTCTCGCAAACCCGCGGCGCGCGCCTGCGCGCCGAGGTGGTGGGATTTCGCGGGGACGAGGTCGTGCTCATGCCCCTCGGCTCGGTGGCCGGCATCGGCCCCGATGCCCTGGTCAGCCCCACCGGCCGCACTCTCACCGTCGAGGTCGGCGAGGGCCTGCTCGGTCGCGTGCTCGACGGTCTGGGCCAGCCCATGGACGGAGCCGGCCCCCTGGCCGGGCCGACCGAGGCATGGCCGATGGACCGGCCTGCCCCCGATCCCTTGCTGCGCCGGCGGGTTTGCCGCCCGCTCAGCCTCGGCGTGCGCGCCATCGATGCCTTTCTGACCGTGGGCGAGGGCCAGCGCATCGGGCTTTTCGCCGGCCCGGGCGTGGGCAAGTCGATGCTCCTCGGGCAAATCGCACGCAACACCGAGGCGGACGTGAACGTGATCGGCCTCGTCGGCGAACGCGGCCGCGAGGTGGTGGAATTCATGGAGGACGCCCTGGGCGAGCAAGGCCGTGCCCGCTCGGTGGTGGTGTGCGCCACCAGCGACGCGCCCAGCCTGGTGCGCCTGAAGTCGGCCTTCGTGGCCACGGCCATCGCCGAGTGGTTTCGCGATCGCGGCAAACGCGTCCTGCTCATGATGGATTCGCTCACCCGCTTCGCCCGCGCCCAGCGCGAGGTGGGCCTGGCCGCGGGCGAGCCGCCGGTGCGCCAGGGCTTTCCGCCCAGCGTTTTCGCCCTTTTACCCCGCCTTCTCGAACGTACGGGCAATTCCGACCGCGGGTCGATCACCGCCATGTACAACGTGCTGGTCGCAGGCGGCGACATGGAGGAGCCCGTCGCCGACGAGGCGCGCTCGATTCTCGACGGCCACATCGTGCTTTCGCGCGCCCTCGGCGAACGCGGCCACTGGCCGGCGGTCGATGTGCTCGCTTCGCTGTCGCGGGTCATGGGTTTCGTGGCCGACCGCGAGCACCTCGAGGCCGCGGCCCGCGCGCGCGATATCCTGGCTGCCTACGAGGAGAAGCGCGATCTGGTCCTGCTCGGGGCCTACAAGCCCGGCAGCGACCCGCGCCTCGACCGCGCCTTGGCCAAGATCGACGCCGTCCATGCTTTCCTGCGCCAGGGTACGCGCGAAACCTCTTCGCTCGGCGAGACTCGCAAGCGCTTGCTGGCGTTGGTATAGAAGAACCCGGAGCCCACCACGGAGTGATCGATGACTTCCACGACCGACTGCCTCTTCTGCAAGATCTCCGGCGGCCAGATCCCCGCCACCATCACCTACCGCGACGACGAGATCGTGGCCTTCAAGGACATCGGACCCAAGGCCCCGCTGCACGAGCTGGTCATTCCCATTCGCCACATCGCCAGCCTCGCCCAGGCCCAGCCGACCGATGCGGCGCTTCTGGGCAAGCTCATGCTCGTGGCGGCCGAGCGCGCGCGTGAGGGCGGGTTTGCCGAGCGCGGTTTTCGCGTGGTCATGAACGCCGGCCCCGACGCCGGTCAAAGCGTCGCCCACGTGCACCTGCATCTGCTCGCGGGCCGCTCCTTGGCCTGGCCGCCGGGGTGAGCCGTCACAGGTTCCAGTCCAGGTTGAACTGGTTTGCGTCGTCGGTGAGATAGGTCCGCAGGTACGGGGAGTAGGTCTGCACCCGGATGGTCTTTCCGGCGTAGTCGAGCTGGACGATGCGGAGGTAGCCGTACCCGAAATACACGCCGCCGAGCCATTGATAGTCGGAGAGCATCTGATGCACGCGCGAGCCGTCGGGCCGCGTGCTGGTCAGGCGGGCGGCGCCGCTGTCATGGCCACAGAAGACGAAGCGCACGTTGGGATTGGGCACGATCAGCTTCTGCCAGAGCATCTCGCCGTCGTTGATGCCCTCGTTCGGGGTGTAGGTGTAGTCCTGGGGAATGAAGGCCTGGTGCTCGACGTTGGAGAGCGCGATGTCGTAGCGGTTGCCGTCGCCGTAGAGGTAGGCGTGGGTGACCAGGATGGCCGGGCGGGTCGGGTAGGTCTTGAGGACGGAATCGGCCCAGGTCACCACGGCATCGCGCGGGCCGAACTCCAGACCGACCACGAGCCACGTCTCGCGACCGATGTCGAGCAGAGCGTAGTTGTTTTCGATCTGTCCTGTCTCCATGGTGCCGGTGATCCAGGGCATGGAGGTCGGCGAGAAATACGCGTTGATGAGCCCGCGGCGGCTGCTGTCCGTGTCATGGTTTCCTGGAACGATGACGTAGGGAACGACGCCATCGAGGACGCGCATGGACCAGCTGGCCACCAGCCACTCGGCGGTGGAGCCGGGCGTCTCGACCAGGTCGCCCACGTGCAGGAGCGCGGCGATGTTCAGACTGGTTCGCTGTGCAAGAACCCAGCTTGTTTGGTCCGCGAAGACACCGGGGTAGGCGGCCGAGTAGTACTGGGTGTCCGGCAACACGACGATGGTCGCGGGGGGAGGCGGCACGAGGTCGGGAAACGTGCCGCCATCGTAGGACGCGCCGGCCTCGAAGCTTCCGCCGCCGTCCGCCTCCGGCAGGCCATCGATCCCGACCGGGGCGTCTGCACCTGGCCCCCCGTCCGTACTGGGCCGGGTGTCGGGGAACTGAGGGTGCCCCGCATCCGGTTCCTGCACCGTGCTCGCGTCACGGACAGGGGCTTCCTCGATCCCACCGCAGCCCGCGGCAAGAATCGCCATCAGGCTTGGCACGAGGCAGAAGCGATACATCCGCCGATTCTACACTCCTTTCGGTCATCCGAGGCGGGCAGCGAAGGGCGCTCTACACCCTCCACCGGGTGTGAAACCTTCCGTCCCGGTCGACGCGCCGGTAGGTGTGGGCGCCGAAGAAGTCGCGCTGCGCCTGCAACAGATTGGCCGGCAGATTGGCTGACCTGTAGCCATCGTAGTACGCGAGAGCGCTCATGAAAGCCGGCGCCGGCACGCCATGCAAGGCGGCAGTGGCGACGACCTGGCGGAAGTCCTGCTGATAGGCGCCGAGCGCAGAGGCGAAGTGGGGGGCGAAAAGGAGATTGGCCAGGCCGGGATCTTCCGTGTAGGCCGCCGTGATCTTGCCGAGAAACTGGGCGCGAATGATGCAGCCCGCCCGCCACAGCGACGCGATAGCACCCAGGCGAAGGTTCCAGTGGTATTCCTGGTCGGCCCGGCGCAGAAGCTGGAAGCCCTGGGCGTAGGCGCAGATCTTGGAAGAGAAGAGCGCCCGGCGAATGGCCTCGACCAAGCCCTCGCGGTCGCCCGAGAATCCGGGCGTGGGGCCGGACAGCACGCCTGCCGCGGCGACGCGCTCCTGCTTGAGGGCACTCAAGGCACGGGCGAAGACCGCGTCGGCCACGGTGGGCGCGGCCACGCCCAGATCGATCGCAATCTGGACGGCCCACTTGCCGGTTCCCTTCTGCTCGGCGGTGTCGGAAATGACGTCGACCATCGCCCTTCCGGTGTCAGGATCCTTCTTGGCGAGGATTTCGGCCGTGATCGAGACCAGGTAGCTCGACAGCTCCCCCTGGTTCCAATCGGCAAACACGCGGCTCGCGGCTTCCGGGGAGAGGCCGAGGAGCTTGTCGAGGAGCCAGTAGGCTTCGCCGATGATCTGCATGTCGGCGTACTCGATGCCGTTATGAACCATCTTGACGAAGTGGCCGGCGCCGCCAGGGCCGATCCAGTCGCAGCACGGCGTGCCGTCCTCGGCCTTGGCGGCGATGGCCTGGAGGATGGGCTTGGCCAGGGGCCAGGCTGCGGGGCTACCGCCCGGCATGATGGAGGGGCCGGAAAGGGCGCCTTCCTCGCCGCCGCTGATGCCCGCCCCGAGATAGAGAATCCCGCTGCCTTCGAGCTCCCGGATGCGGCGATCCGTGTCGGAGAACAGGGTGTTGCCGCCGTCGATGAGCAGGTCACCCGGGGTAAGGTGAGGGCGAAGGTCGGCGATGGCGCCGTCGACCGCCTTGCCGGCCGGAACCATGAGCAGGATGCGCCGCGGGGTTTCGAGCCCGGCCAGAAATTCGCCCAGGGTGGGCGCGGCCGCGATCCTTCTGCCCTGGGTTTTCGTAGCCAAGGCATCGACCTTCTCAGCATCCAGATCGAACCCGGCCACGGAGAAACCGCGGCTCTCCACGTTGAGCGCCAGGTTCTCGCCCATGACCCCCAGCCCGACGATACCGAATTGTTGCTTTGCCATGGAACCTCCTTGGTCTTCGCCAAGTCCCGGTCGTCGCCGCCCGCGCTCTTCACTCACAGGCGGATGTCGACCAGGACCTTCTTGCGCAGGTCGCCGAGGTAGATCTTGGTCTGCCGCTCCATCTCACGCTGGCGCAGGCGGATGCGGATGTCGTCTTGCACCTCGGCGAAGGGTTTGGCCTCCTTGGTACGTTTGTCGACCAGCTTGATGATGTGAAAACCACGGTCGGCGCGCACGGGGCCGCGGATGTCACCCGTGCGCATGGAAAAGAGCAACTCCTCGATGGGCTTGGGCAGGATGTCGCGGCCGATGAACCCCAAATCGCCGCCTTCGCCGCGCGTGCCGGAATCCTCCGAATACTCGCGCGCCAGCTTGGCGAAGTCCTCGCCGGCTTGCGCCCGCGCCAGGAGGGCTTTGGCCGCCTTCTCCAACTCGACCACCTTGGCGTTGTCGGCGTTGTCGGGGATGGCGATGAAGATGTGGCTGGCGCGGACCTGCACGTTGGCCGACTTCATGTGGTGGTCGTAGTAGCTCTGCACTTCGCTGTCGCCCACGTTGATCTTGGAGCCGACCGCGATGTTGAGCACACGGTACTTCAGGATCTCACGCCGCGTATTCTGCCGGTAGGTGGCCATGGTGAGCCCCTGCTTGCGCAGCTCGTCCCGCAGTTGCGCGTCGTCGAGGCCGTAGTCGCGCTTGATCTGGGCGATGGCGCGGTCGACTTCGTCGTTGCTCACGGTCAGCTTGAGATCGGTGGCCTGCTGGGCCAGGAGCTGGTCGTCGATGATCCGTTCCAGGGCCTCGCGGCGGACGGCGCTAGCCCTGGCGTCGCGCTCACCGGGGTTGGCGATGGACGCGATCTCCGCGAGGAGCGGGGCCGCCCGATCCTCGACCTCGCTCTGCAAGATGATGTCGTCACCCACCAGGGCGGCGATCTTCTCCACCACACGCGCATGGGCGGGTGCGGGCAGAACCAGGGCGCAAAGGCCCAAGGCCGCGGCCAGGGCGGAAGCCTCACTCATGGCGAATTCTTAGCACGATGCCCGCGTCGACACTCGGGCGCGTCGCTCCTGCGGTCACCATGGCCGCAAGGTCGAGCTTGGCCAGTTGGTCCTCGTAGATCTCGACCTTCATCGTCTTGCGGACCGTCTCGATGAACTCCTTCTTCTTCTTGTTGCGCAGCTCGTCGAGCAAACGGCGTTGGATCTCCGGCTTGGCCTCGTCCAAAGAGCGTGAGAAGGCCGCCCGCTTGTCGGTCAACTTGAGGATGGCGAAACCCTTGTCGGTGCTCACCAGATCCGAAAGATCGCCCACCTCCTTGAGGGCAAACGCGGCCGCGATCACCGCCGGCGGGTGTTGGGTCGAGGTGCGGTCGAGCTGGGTCAGATCACCCCCGCGCTGCTTGGAGTCCGCGTCTTCGGAGTACTTGCGTACGAGCTCACGGAAGGCTCTCGTGTCCGTCTTGGGCAGGGCCTTGGCCTCGGCCAGGACCTTGACGGCGCGCGGTCGCTCCTTGACCACGATCTGGCTTACCCGCACCGTCTCGGGCCGTGCGTATTCCGAGGCATGGTCTTGGTAGTACCTTTCCACCTCCGCGTCCGAGACGTCCGAGGGCTTCACCTTGTCGTTGATCTCCTGCTGGGTGAAGAGCCTGATCATCTTGTCCTTGGCCACGCGCAAGACCTCGGGATCGCGCTCGTAGCCGCGCTTGCGCGCCTCGATGGCAAGGACGTCGTAGCGGATGATGCTGTCGAGCAGCTCCTTCTTCTTCTCGATAGACGAATAGCGCGCGAGCATGAAGGGCTGGTTGGCGTAGCGGGCCAAAAGATCCTTCATATCGGCGCTTGTGATGGTGTGGTCGTCCACCCGGGCCAGCACGGTGTCTGGGCCCACGCCACCTTTGCCACTCGATGGGGTTTTGGCTTTGCATCCTACGGCCAGCAAGGCCACGATCGGAACGATCCAGCGACGCATGGCCTTTGCATCGCACAACCCGAGGCGGTCTGCAACATCGGTCGCTTCTTCCCGGCAGCTTCTGCTTGGTCGGGTTTCGCCTGGCGGGCCAGAAGCGGGCCGGCTCGGAACGGCCCTTCGCCTGGCCGGCGTCGAGCGCCTCGAGCTCGGTTTTGTGGCGGCCGAACAACTCCACGTGCTTCTCGCCAAGGCCCGTCGCGGCCGGCACGTCGACGATGGGACGGAACGCCAGCAAGCGTGCGACATCGAGGTGGGACAAGGGCTTGCTGCTCATGCGAGCCCGACTTCGGCAGACAATCGGGCCTTCGAGCAGCGATCCTTCGGGGGCGCCGTGCGCCCCGCTATCGCGGCGCCGGCGCGCAGGCGGCCACCTGGCGGAGGCGTTCCCGCGCGGCGGACATGCGGTGGGCTCGCTCGGCTTCCGTGAAGGTGTAGCTCAGGCGCATCTCGGGGGTGAGCTTCCAGCGGCCGTCTTTGCCCTGCACCAGGTGCATGATCTTGGCGGCATCGAGAAGCGGCTCGGGCCCGAGAAAGAGCACCAGGCGCAGGGCTCCAAGCTCGTAGCCGCGCGCACCCATGCGGCGCACCAGGGTCTTGTCGACCATGACCTCGCATAGAAGCTGCGCCTCTTCCGGCAAGCGGCCGTAGCGATCCTCGATCTCGACGGCGAGGTTGCGCACCTCATCCTCGTCACGGGCCTGGCCCAGACGGCGATACAGCTCCAGGCGCTGGCCGGGGTCGGGAATGTGGTCGTCAGGCAGGAAGGCGGGGACGTCGACCGTGATCTCGGGATCGTGCTCGCCGCGGATGGGCTGGCCGCGCAGCTCGGCCACGGCTTCTTCCAGGATGCGCGCGTAGGTGTCGAACCCGACCATGGCCAGAAGCCCGGACTGCTTCGTACCCAGAAGCTCGCCTGCGCCGCGGATCTCCAGATCCGCGGTCGCGATCTGGAAGCCCGCCCCGAGCTCGGTGAAGCGCTGGAGCACGGCCAGGCGTTGCGCCGCCTCGTCGGTCATGCGCTGATGAGAGGGAACCACGAGGTAGCAGTAGGCGCGCTCGCGCGAGCGGCCGATGCGGCCGCGGAGCTGGTAGAGCTGGGCCAGGCCAAAGCGGTCGGCGTGGTTGACGATCATGGTGTTGGCGCGCGGGATGTCGAGGCCGGATTCGATGATGGTGGTACAGCACAAGATGTCGTAGCGGCCGTCGACGAAGTCGATCATCACCTTCTGGAGCTTGCTCTCCGGCATCTGCCCGTGGGCCATGGCCACGCGGGCCTGGGGCGCGAGGGCGCGGATCTCCTTGGTCCACTTCGCGAGATCCTCGACCCGGTTGTGCACGAAGAAGACCTGCCCGCCGCGTGCGATCTCCTTGGCGATGGCCTCGCCGAGCAGGCCGGGATCGAACTGGCACAGGAAGGTGCGGATGGACAAGCGGTCGGCGGGCGGCGTGGCGATGACCGAGATCTCGCGCAGGCCACCGAGGCCCATCTGCAGGGTGCGCGGGATCGGGGTCGCGGTCAGGGTGAGCACGTCCACCTGCGATCGCATCTCCTTGAGGCGCTCCTTGTGGCCGACGCCGAAGTGCTGCTCCTCGTCGATGATCAGAAGCCCGAGCTGCTTGAAACGGACGTCGCGCGAAAGCAGGCGGTGGGTGCCGATGACCACGTCGACCTTGCCGGCCTCGAGGTCGCGCAGGATGGCCTTCTGCTCGGCACCCTTGCGGAAGCGCGACAGCGAGGCCACGCGCACGGGGAAGTCGCGCAAGCGGTCGCCGAAGGTGACGAAGTGCTGTTCGACCAGTACCGTGGTGGGCGCCAGGACCGCGACCTGGCGGCCGCCCAGTACGGCGAGCAGGGCCGCACGCAGGGCGACCTCGGTCTTGCCGTAGCCGACGTCGCCGCACACCAGGCGGTCCATGGGGATCTCGCTCTGCATGTCGGCCAGGACCTCGGCAATGGCGCGCTCCTGGTCCGCGGTCTCCTCGAAGGCGAAAGTCTCCTCGAACTCGCGGAACATCACATCCGGCGGCGGGAAGGCGTGGCCGGGCAGGGCGCGGCGCTGGGCGTAGAGCTGGAGCAGCTCCTCGGCCATCTTGCGCGTCGCCGCCGAGACGCGGCGCCGCTTCTCGGTCCAGGTGGCGCCGCCCAGCTTGTCGAGGCGCACGCTCTCGGGCGAGCCGCCGGCAAAGCGACGGATCACGGACACGCGGTACACCGGCAGGTAGAGGGCGCCGCCCAGGTACTCGAGGTGGAGGAAGTCGTGGGTGACGCCGCGGACGGCGAGCTTCGCGAGGCCGCGGTAGCGCCCAACCCCGTGCTCGTCGTGCACCACCAGATCGCCCTCGGCGATTCCCGACAGGTCGCCGAACGAGGTTGCCTTGGCGGACGGGGGCGGGCGGTGGGCGCGCGGGCCGAAGATCTCTTCCTCCGCCACCACGACCAGGCCATCCGCAGGCAGCTCGAAGCCGCGGGTCAGCGGCCCCACCAGGACGAAGAGCGCGGCGCCGTCCTCGGCGAGCAGGGACAGGATCCCGCCCCGGCCGTGGCGCATCTTTGGGGCAAACCCCAAGGCCGAGAGCACGGCGGCGAGGCGCTCGCGGTGGCCGCGGCCGGGCGCCACCAGGCACACGCGCGCCCCGGCCTCGAGCCAGGCGCGCAGCTTGCGGCCGAGAGCCGGACCGATGTCCTGGTCGGTGCGATCTTTGCGCAACTCCGCCCGCAGACTCACGGTGGGCCGTGCACAAACCCGCAGGCGCAGGCTGGCGGAATCCGGGTCCGGCGGCGTGGGTTCGATCTCGACCGTATGAAGATCGACCCGCGGCCGCCCGGCCAGCGCCGCGCCCCTCTCGTTTTCGTCGAGGAAGAACTCGCGCGCGTCCAGGGCGAGTCGATGATCCAGAAGGCGGTGTTTCGCGCTCTCGCGCAAGCGGCTCATCTCGCGCCGGGCTTGTTCGAGGACGGCCTCGGGATCCTCGACCACCATGGTGGTCGAGGCCGGCAAGTATTCGAAGAATGAGCCCATGCGCTCATGGAAGGCCGGGGCCAGGGCTTCGATGCCGAAGAACTCCTCGCCCGCCTCGATGCGCTCGAGAATGCTGCGCGTCTTGCTGGAGGGATAGGCGGCGCGATCGGCTGCCTCAAGTACACGCGCGCGCGGATTCGCGCCCACGGTGACCACCGTCTCGCGCACGGCATGGAACACGAATCGCTCGACCGGACGCAAGCTTCGCTGCGTGGCCGCGTCGAAGAGGCGCAGGGATTCCACCTCGTCGCCGAAGAGCTCGACGCGCACCGGGTGCCGGTAGACCGGCGAGAAGACGTCGACCACCGCGCCGCGCACCGCGAAGGTGCCGGGATCGTCCACCACCGGCGCGCGCGCGAACCCGCCGGCCAGAAGGTCGCGCACGAGAGCGGCGCGGTCGAGGGTTTGGCCGACCTCGACGCTCCCGCACAGGTGGGCGAAGGGGCCAGGTGGAACCACACGGCGGAAGAGCGCCGCCGCCGAAGCCACCAGGGCCGGCGGCGCCAGGCCGTGGGCCAGCCGATAGAGCAGGGCCAGACGCGCCATCGCGGTCCGCCGGTCGGGCTGGACTTCCGCGTAGGGGGAGACCTCGCCGACCGGCAGCGCCATGACCGAGGGCGGGGCCAAGGGATTGTCGCTCTTCGGTGGGCTCTCAAGGAAGAACTCGAGTGCCGAACATCGCGTTTCTACCTGATCCTCGTCGGCCACGAGATGCAGGATGGGCCCGGCATTGGCGAGGTGGGCCGCGATAGCCGCCGCCACGGGTGGCGTTGCGCCGAAGACCGCCACCGGCCGCGGTTCGCGCCCTTGGGGGCCGGCCAGGCGTTGCTCCAGGTTGGCGAGCAGCTCTTTGAGCGAAACCGCGCTTTCCATCGGCCGCCGTAGCTTAGGGCTCGTCAGGGAATATCTGCAACGATTTGGACGCCGATCCATCCCGGCTGGCTTCGTTGCTCGTCGTCGCAATACCTCGAGTATTCCTCCTCCTCGCGCCTTGCCAGCCGGGCGCCTCGTCGCCCAACTCGTAGCATCTATTCTCTGACGAGCCCTTACCAACCTCCTGGGAGACCACCTGGGGTTTCCTGTTTCGGCTGGTTCACGGATTCACAACGCGTCAGAGTGAGTCTCCGTTGACCGACCGAAGCGTGCGGGCTAAGGTGACGGTCTGACCGAGGAGGAGCCCACATGAAACCCGTCTATCGGCTGGTGATGACCTTGTTCGTATTGGGTTTGCTGACGTCTTGTGACGAGAAAGGCAAGATTCGCGTCGACCGCGTCGAGCCTGCTCAGGGGATCGCCGCGGGTGGCGACCGTGTCGTGATCCTCGGCAGCGGCTTCGTGCCGGGCAAGACCCAGGTCCGTGTCATGTTCGGCACGCATCTGTGCGAGCAGGTGGTGATTCAATCGAGCGACAAGATTGCCGTCGTGACTCCGAACGGCGACAAGGGTCCGGTCGACGTCACGCTCGATTTCGACAACGGCAGCCGCTACAAGATCCCCAACGGCTTCCGCTACCTGGAAGCCAAGCAGACCGGAGACCTGCGCCAGGCCTTCTTCGGCAAGCCCGCCGAGAAGAAGAAGGAGTAGCTGCTTCCGCCGCGGCTACTTGTAGGCGACCCGGAAGAGCTGCTGGCCCATGAGCATGAGGCTGCCCGAGGGCACGAGCCGGCTCTCGCGTACGCGTAGGAAGGTGCCGTTCGACGAGCCCAGGTCCTTGAGGTAGACGCGGCCGTCGCGCACCGAAAGCTGGCAATGGGAGCCGGAGACATAGCCGTCCTCGGGGAAGAGGATGTCGCCGCGCTCGCGGCCGAGCCTCGCGACTTCCTCGAAGAGGGGGAAGGCGGGACCGTCGAGGTCGCGCCCTACCACCACCGACAGCCGGCCCCAGTACCCGGGATTGGGCGTGCCGATGATCTCTGTCCCGTCCTCCAGCGGCACCACGGGATTGATGACGTCGAAGCGCAGCAGCTCCTGGCCGACGCGGAAGCTGTCGCCGGACTCGATCGCCTCTTCTTCGGTGATGCGGATGAAGATGCCGTTCAGGCTTCGGAGATCGCGCACCTCGAGTCTGCCCTCGCCGAGGACGAATTCGGCGTGGCGAGGCGAGAGATAGGGGTCGCTGTCGAAAACAGGGCCGTGGCCCCGGCCGATGAGATTCGGCCCTTCCTGCAAGGCGAAAGCGCCGCCCTCCGTCCCGTCGGGCCGGATGAGGGTCAGATGGCCGCGCGGAGCCACGCGCACCGGCACGGGGGCAACCGCTTCCGCACGCTGGATGGCGGCCTCGGCGACTGCCCCGGGCGCGGGCTTCATGCGATGGCCGCACCCGCCGCAGAATGCGAAGGCGGTGGCGACCTGCTTGCCGCAGGTTGGGCATGTGACGGTCTCGACCGGCGGCGGTGAGAAGGGAGAGGCGTGGGGCGCCTGGACGACCGGGCCCCCGGCCGGGGGCATCGGGGGCGAAGGATACTGAGCGAAGGGGGGACTTGCGGCCGCGGGTGTCGCGGGGCTTGGCCGTGGGGGAACCTGCATGGGAACGGAGCCGAGGCCGATCTGAACCGACGGTCCGGAGGCCGGCATTCCGGCAGCGGGCGCGCGCGGGGTGGTTCCGAGACCTGCCGTGGCCGGAGATGGCGTGATATGGGGCCCTGCTGCGTGGGCGCCCATCCCCATGTCGAAGGGCGGCACAGGGCTCCCTGCCGGCAGGCCGAGCGGAGGCTTGACGGTGGGGCTCGTGGCCGAGAAGAGCTCGGGTTCGGGGGGGATTTCCGTCTTCGGCACGCTGAGGGGGCGTCCCAGCACTTCGGGGGGCGGGGTGGGTACGAAGTTCTCGGCCGGAGGCACGGGTTTGGGCGCCGGTACTCCTGCGCCCGCTTGCAGCTTGGCCCCGCAGCCGAGGCAGAACTTGTAGAGATCCTGGTTTTCCTTGCCACAACGAGAACAGGTAATCACGAGAGACCCTCCGCGCGATTCGTGGATGTTGGCTTCGGCATCGTGCACGTCCTTTCTAGGTTATTTCGACGCGGAAGAGCTGCTGCCCGGCGAACACGTAGTCGCCGTGCACGAGCTGGGTTTCGCCGAGGATGCGCACGAAGGTTCCGTTCTTGGAACCCACATCGGTGATGAGAAAGGCGCCGTCCGGGCCGAGGCTGACCTCGGCGTGGCGGCCCGAGATGAATGGATCATCGGGGAAATTGACGTCGTTGCCTTCGCGGCCGAGGGTGATGGTGTCACCGCGCGCGCGCACGATGAGTCCGATGTCGCCGCCGCGCAGACGCTGCAGGAGGCGCATCTTCGAGGCGCGCTTGGGGCTGGCGTAGAAGTAGGTTCCCTCGGCGTCGGGCTGGGGACCGAAATCGGGCGCCAGCGCTTCGATTTGCAGGAGCTGTTCGCCCACCAAGAAGAAGGCTCCGGATTCCAGGCGGGTCGGCGCGTGGATCCGGATATACACCCCGTTGCTCGACCCTTCATCGTTCACGAACAGCTTCTCCTCCCGGTAGAAGAAATTCGCGTGCCGGGGCGAGAGCAGGGGGTCGTCGGGGAAGAGGATCACCCCTTCGCTTCTGCCGAGCAGATGGTCGGTGCCGCTGAGCTGGTAGGCGACGCCGTCACCGGTGTCGGCCTTGACCAGCACCAGCTTGGCCATGCCGGCGGGTTGGACGCCGGAGAAGAACATCGTCTTGCTCGGGCCGGCAGCGGGCGCGACGCCGTCCAGCTTGGCGCCACATTGGCCGCAGAAGCGGTCATTCACGGGAACCTGGTTTCCACAACTCGGACAGGTCTTGTTCGACATGAACTCCTCCGGATGAGCGGCGAGGGGGGCCACGGCGGGCAAGGGGGCCTGCACTGGCTCGTCGAGAGGCGCCTGGCACATCGGGCACCGGGGCGCCTCGAGGCCGGTCAGTGCATCACAACGGGGACAAACCAAGCCGACGGGCATGCTGTTGACGCAATCTTGCGCTTGTCGGTCCTTCTGTCAAGCACGGTCCTCGGGTGGACGGAGGACACGCCGTTCCGGCCATGCGCACCAAGCTCCTAGAACACTTTCTTGTAACGCTGCCGCAGGAAGCTGCGCACCTCTCCGCGCACACGCGCCGGCATCTCGAGGGCCAATGCCTCGCGCGAAACCTCGGGCGTCTTCTTGTATGTCGCGAAGAACTTGACGCACTCCGGGCAATAGGACAGGTGGTCGTCAAAGCTTTGTCGTTCATGCGGCGGAAGGGTGCCGGAGAGATAGTCCATGCAGTACTCGACCAGTTGGTTGCAACTGATCCCGATGACTCGCTCGTACGGCTTCACGAATACCCGTTCCCTGTGCCTTCGTCGTTACTATACCCAAGCTAGATGCTCTTGGTACAGACTACGGTTCGGTTTCCCTGCGATTTGTCGCTTCTGCTGGGCTTTTTCGGGTAGGGAAGCGCCCGGCCGGCAGGAGCGGCGGCAAAAAAACCGGTCCCGGCGCTGGCCCGGTGCAAGAAGGCTTGCGTCTTGACATCCCATGGGAATTCGCGGCAAGCCAAGGGCCATGGCCACGCTGGGGAACATTTGCATCGAACTTCCTCGCCTCGGCGCTATCAGGATGCGGCCTGCCTTGCGCCGGGCAGGCGACCCCCGGGCATGGCTCGAAGACGCTCGCCAGGTTTGCGAGGCCCTTCGTCTCGAATGCCAGGGAGTTGCTGCTCTTCTGCTCGTGGAACGATCCCTCGCCCTTCGGCTAGTCAACCTGGTCTTGGGGTTTGCCCCGTCGATGGCTGCGGGGCCGGTTTCGCGCATCGAGCGCGGGATCCTGGAGACCGTGGTCGCGACCATGCTTGCGCGACTCGGCTTCGGCCAAGAGCTGCGTCTTTTGGGGGGTGGCGCCTGCGACATGCACCCCGGCGTGCGCTTGCTTGCGATTTCGGTCGAGCTTGGGGGCTCAGGCGGACTGGCCTACGTGTGCGGAAACGATGAGTTTCTGCTCTCGGCGTGGCGCTCGCGCGAACCTCCTTTGCAGGAGGTCCTTGCGGTCCCTCGTCTCGCGCTCGCCAGGACTCGCGTGCCCAGGTCGGCCCTGGCCGACGCCGAGGCAGGCGACACCCTTGTGTTCGACGGCCAGCCGCCGCTTCTGCCCTCCGAGCCATGGCGGGTTTGGATAGGCTACGGCAAGCAGGTAATTCTTGCGCGACTCGATCCTGACGGCTCCCTTTGCCTTGATGGGCCGACGGACGGCGAGGGCGGGATCACGCCCCGCGCAACTGGCACCGAACCCGATCCGGAAGCCGACGCCCGCGCTTTCGGCGCCGATGACGCGCACTCACAGGCGGAGGTCGTAGCTGAGATAGGCCGGCTGGAATCGTATAGGTTGGCCGAGCTGGTTTTTGGCGGCCTGCGCGGCATGGGTCGCGCGGGGCCCATACTTCTCAGGGTCGGCGCAATCCCCTGGGCCGAGGGCGAGCTGGTCGAGCTCTGCGGCTCGACCGCCGTGCGCATCACGCGGAAGCTGACTCGGTAACGCAGAGGCTCTCGAACTGGGCAGCGGTGGCTTCCCAATGCGGGGCCGCGGCCAGCAGGCGACCCTGCAAGGGCTGCCAGAGGTCCGGATTGCCGCGCAGCATTACCGCGCGCGCAACCACCGACACTCGCTCGTAGGCGTCTCCCGGCTGGTACAGCAGGCCGTCGCCCGTCTGCGAGGCCACATCGACATCGACCACGTAGTCGCGATAGGCGGCAGAGTCGGGCACGAGGGGCAGGGCGCCGTAGCGCGCGGCCAGACCGGCGGTTCGCGCAAGGTGGTTGTCGCCGTCGGCGAAAAGGACCGCGTCTACGCCGGCCAAGATCTGGCGTTCGGCCACGGCTTCCAGGTCGGGGTAGACCGCGATCTTGCCCGGGGTTTCGATGGCGAAACGCCTCACCTCCTCGATCAAGGCACGCTCGCCTTTGGCGGGCACTACGATGGCAACGTCGGAGCGGACCAGGCTCGGCAAAGCATCGATGATGAGCCGCCCCCCCTCGGCAACGGCGAGGGGCGCGGTCGCGACCAGGAGGGTGCGTGGCCCCGGCGCCAACGAGGTTCGGCGCAAGAGAGCCCGCCGGCAGTCGGCCTTCCCCCCCGGCGCCTGTGCCGAAAACGTGGCAGCCAGGGCCGGATCGGTTGACGGGTCGTAGGGCGATTCGTTGCATCCGAGTCGGATGGAAACCACGGGTTGATCGGAGGCGCGGAACGAGAACTCACGCGCAGTGGCGAAGGTTCCTGCCGATGACGGGCTAGGGAACACCACCACATCGGCATCGATGGCGCCCAATCCTGCCAGCGAGCCCTTGGCCATGGCCAGGTCGGGCGCGTTGGGATCGAGGGCGGCCTGCTCGCTGGCAGAAAGCGGGGGCGCCCACACACCGGTGGGCAAGACGAAAACGCGGGCGCTCGCAGGAATCGCCGGCAGAACAGCCGCCGCGGCCTCGCCCCACGCGATGATGGCGTCCGGCCGGCAGATTTCGTCCCGTACCAGGGCCGCTGCCGCACTGGCCAGAAATGCTGCATTGTGACCGCGATCCCCTGGCGCGGCGCCCAAAACATGGAGCGCGCATTGGCTCACTGCGGAGCGCCCCTCGAAAAGTGAGCATTCGCGGTCGCCGTCAGCCAAGCGGGCCAGCACGGTTCGCAGACGACGCGCCATGCCAGGAAACCGAGAGGCACGATCTTCATCTGCGATGGTCAGAATCGACACCCTATGCCGAGTAGAAGAAAGGGCGCGACCCAAGGCGGCAGCGCAAACAGCGGTCTCGCTTTCCGCGACCGGTGAAACCGCGTCACCGACTAGAAGAATGTCGGCCATGTCGTATGACTATCCGGGATGGCAGAGAAGCCCGCGCGGCAAACCGGCAGGTTTTCGCATAGGGTCGGTGGGAGACGCGAAGGCCCGAGAGACTACTCGGTCGCACCACGCTCGTCGTCTTCGCCAGGGAATTCGTTCACCGACGGATACTTCATGATTTCCTTGCGAGAGATCTTCCAGGCCTTCTGGACGATCCACGACAACGAACGGTCTTGACGCGTAGCCTCTTCCTGGATTTCTTTGAGCATCTCTTCTGGAAAATAGAGACTCTGTTTTCTCTTGTCAGAACCGGCCATGAAACACCCCGCTTGTGGATGAACTCCCCAGTGTCACTGGAAGCCATTTATGCAGTTCTCGGCAAACCTGTCAAGGAGTGGTACTCTCTCTCGCCGCCGTTTCGCCAAGGGCTGCAGACCTGCGCTAGACTAGACAAACGCACAAAGCTATTCTGAAACAAGGGGATACATGGAAGGGACCGGTCTGAAGAAGAAAGACCTCAAGCGCTTCCGCGACATCCTTCTAGCCCGAAAGAAGGACATCTTGCGGAATGCGCAACGCACGCTGAGCGAAGACATGACGCTCGAATCCGACGATCTGCCCGACGAAATGGATCTGGCCTCGTCGGAATACCTGCAGTCCTTCACGTTCAGATTGCGTGGGCGTGAGAAGACCTTCCTGCAGAAGATCGACCACGCGCTGGAGAAGATCGAGGAAGGCACCTTCGGGCTGTGCGAGCAGTGCGGGGAGCTGATCTCGATGAAGCGTTTGGAGGCTCGCCTCGAGACGACGCTCTGCATCCGCTGCAAGGAAGACCAAGAGCGCATCGAGAAGGCCTACGGATAGGGGGTGGCCGACCTCCGCTCGGCCGTCTGGTCTTCTCCTGGTCGCCTGATGCGAGAGACCGCAGATCCGGGCCTTGGCGCAGGTGCCGCAGTGCTGGCCGTCCTCGCGTGCACGGGCTGCCTCGGCGTCTTTGCCAGCGACGGCGGGAGCCTTTCGTTCGGAACGCACAGCAAGGGAGCGCTCCTACACCCTTCGGCCTTGCCTTTCGCGGGCGCGGGCTATGAGGTGCACCCGGACTGGCGAAGCCGCAACCGCCGCTACGCGACGGCGCAGGTGGCGCGCTGGCTCATCCAGGTATTCGCGCAAACCCGTGCCAAGGTCCCCGGCGGTATCGCCTACCTGGGCGACATCTCGGGTCGCTCGGGCGGCGAAACGACCAAACACCGCTCGCACGCGAGTGGACGCGACATCGACATCTTCTACATGGCCTGCGACAGCCAGGGCCGGCCTATGCGCGGTCTGCCCGCTATGCTGCATTTCGGAACCGACGGATCGGCCTCGCGCTGGTCGCCGGGGCAGAGCCGCCGAGCCCGGGGCGAGGCGCTTCCCGACGCGTACTTCGACGCGCCGAGAAACTGGGCCCTGGTGCGCGCCATGCTTGAAAACTCCGAGGTAGAGGTGCAGTGGATCTTCGTTCATCGCGGGATCGCGGCCTTGCTCCTGGCCGAGGCCGCGCGCGAAGGTGCGCCCCCTTGGCTGGTCGAGCGCGCCCGCGCGCTTCTTCACCAGCCGACCGATTCCCAGCCCCACGACGACCACATGCATGTGCGCGTGTTCTGCAACCCAGGCGACCGCCTGTTTGGATGCAGCGACAAGGGACCCCAGCGCTGGCTCAAGAAGCACTGGAAGTACATGCAGCCCGGCGACGCGGTGGCGATGGCAGAGGCGCGCGGCGGCCCATGACCTGAAACTAGCTCGTGAGGCCCCGCTCGAAGATATCTGTGCGATTTG
>Ga0172365_10000924_pt1 | contig 20700 bp, 11 predicted proteins | sample LakKivSesite48cm_FD_114535 | JGI IMG/M metagenome (GOLD analysis project Ga0172365, IMG submission 114535) | Sediment microbial communities from Lake Kivu, Rwanda - Sediment site 48cm | ecosystem: Environmental > Aquatic > Freshwater > Lake > Sediment | place: Rwanda: Western Province, Lake... | reverse complement strand
CCTCCGACCTGTCGCTTCCATCCCACCTCTCCCGTGAGGGCGTTGACTACGCTCACACCCCCCGACTTGCCGCCCTGGAGTACCTCGATCGCCCCGTCGGAGTTCAGGTCGGCCAGCACCGGCGAAGCGCAGAAAATGGGAGCCGTCTCGGCTTGCCATCGCACCCTGCCCGCGCCGTCAAGACACGTGAACATCCCCGTGTTGTCGCCCGCGTAGATTAGCGGCGTATCTCGCTCGCGTTCGAGGATGGCGGGGCAGGTCGAATAGCGGCCGCGCGTGTCGAAACGCCAGAGTTCCCTGCCGGTGCCGTCGAGCGCGATGACGTGCTCGTAGGCCGCGGTCAGGATTTCCGCATCCCCGTCGCCCTCCAGGTCAACCACCATGGGCGCGCCTTCCATCACCATGTGCGCGTCCGCGACCCACAGTTGGTCAATTTCCCGTGCCGCCGAGGGATTGGCCAGCAGTACGGTGCAGAAGAGAAGGACCAATTTGCACGCGCCTCCTCGTCCGTTCCGGCAGGAGCCGAGTATCTTCTTCCAGGTACGTGATCCGAGGTTCATAGGGATGTCGTCTTTCGTTTGAGTGGTGTGGCAATGCGTCTCAACGGTGAGGCAATCTTCAATGCGCTACCCCGCAGACGCGGAGGAGTAAACCGGGGGGCGCAGCCCTTCGCGCAGCGTGCGGACGGTGACGACGAACGCGCCGCTCAGAGGCACAGCGAGGACCATCCCCAGAAGCCCACCGTACGTGCCGCCGAAGACCACCGCAAGGAAGATGACGAGAGGATGAAGGCGCACGCTCCGGGAGAGGATGATGGGCTGAACGAACCAGTTGTCAATGAACTGTACGACGGCGAAGACGATCACCACCCCGATGACGTTGCCGCCGGTTGAAAGGGCGACCAGACAACCGATCACCACGCCAGCGATTGATCCCAGATAGGGGATGAGATTCATGAAACCGGCTACAAACCCGACGACTATCGCCGCTTTCAGGCCGATGATGAGCAGCCCGATGGTGGCCATGAGGCCGAGCGTGAGCGATTCGAGCAACACCCCGCGCAGGTATCGTCCCACCGATTCGCCGACGCCTGCAATCACGCTGAGCGTGGCCTCGAAGTAGCGGTTCGGCACAAGCGCGATGAGGCCTCGTTTGAACTGCCGCCCGTCGCGGAGGAGGAAAAAGGCGATGAATGGAACCATGACGAAGTAGGAGAGCACGACCACGAGGTTCGAAAGGGCCTTTGTGAGCAGAGCCGGAGTATGTTCGAGGGTCCTCGTCAACCATTCCTGCGCCGTGTTCACGATGCGGCTGCCGAGTTGTGGCTCCTCGATGAACGACCTGAACGCGGGGATGCGCGCATTCACCCACTCGACGATAGCGTCGAGGTAACCCGGCAGCAACGGCCAGAGCGTTTTCAGCCGTTGCTGGATTTCGTGCAACTGATCGAACAGCAGTGGCATGAGGTAGAAGATTGCCAGGACGATGAGGCCGCCGATCACCACGTAGAGGAGAGTGATGGTCAGCCAACGGGGCAGCGCGTGGCGTTCGCCTATGTCCACGAGCGGATTGAGGAGATACGCCACGATCGCGGAGAGCACAAGCGGCGAGAGACTCCCACGGACAAGGTAGAGCACCAGGCCGACCACAAGCGCGAGGAGCACTATCGGCCACCAGACGTTTCTCCGTGCTTTCTCGACGGCGTTCATACCGTGTCTTCCCCGGCGTCGTCCGATTCCGAATCGCTGGGCGGCCTGTTGGCCATTCGCAGCCGTGCGGCAAGCAGTCGGGAGAGCGGCAGCATCATCCTGACGCCGATGCTCGGGCGTCGTTCGATGAGGTTCATCCAGTCGGGCCGCGCGATGGCGGCGGCTTCGGTCGCGGTGGTCGCAATCGCCGTTGCCGAGCGCGGCGAGGCGTCGAGGAGCGCAAGTTCCCCGAACAGGTCTCCCATTCCCAGACGCGCCAGCTCACGGTTCTTTTCGCCGCTCTCGTCCGGCAGGACGATCTTCACTTCCCCGGCCACGATCACGTACATCGCCACCCCAGCGTCTCCGGCTTCGAAGATGACCTCGCCAGCGCGGTATGTCCGGAGGTGGACGATGCGTTCGATCTCTTCCAGTTGCTGCGTGGTGAGATCGGCGAACAGGGGAAGATCGGCCAGCACTTTCGCCAACGGCGTACGCGCACGGAATAGCGAGGCGAGGTTCGTCCAGAGAGCGTTTGGCATGTTCCGGTCCTCTCAGGGCCGAACCGCGAAAGTGATCGTGATGCGCCCCGTCTGGTTCACCTGCGGCGCGTTCACCGGCAGAGGATCAAAGCGGCATCGCCGGAGATAGCTCGTCGCAAATGCTTCCAGGGCGGCGTTCTCCCTGCGCGCGAGGATCGTGCTGATGATCGCGCCCGACGGCGCAACGGTGAGGTCCAACTGGATCCGCGTCTGTGCGGGCACGTCCGGCACTTCGGTGACCGCCGCCTCGTAGAAGCGCCGTCCCGTGAGGTCGCCTTCGATGAGGAACACCGGTTGGATGTCGCTGCCGACGTGTTCGGATTCGATCCCTTCGCCGGGGCGTGGCCCCAGATTTATCTGCGCCCCTTCGTAGAGGACCTTCTTATCGCTCCCACCTGCGGGCAGAGGCGGTGCGCTGGGGCCTGCCGGTCGCGTCGGGGGGACGATGAACTTCTCCTCGTCGAGCGATACCTGCTCCGGGACGAGCCTCCGCTCCGCTTCGGTGGGGCTTATCACCGGCATGTCAATCTTCGGCAGACGCCGTTGCGGGGTTCGCGCACGCCTGTCGGGGGCGGCGGTCTCGGCGGCCTGTTCGCTTTCCTGGATCATCCGGGTGAGTTGTCGCTGAGAGATGCGTCCGATGTTCAGTTCGACGAATTCCGGCGACGGCACGGAGAAGTTGATCGCAATGAACGCGAAGAGGACGAGAAAGACGCCGTGCACGAGGAGCGAAATGCCCGCACTCAGCCAGATGCGGCCCTGCGATGTCGCAAACGGTGAGGGCATCATCCGCGTCTCACTCCTGCTGGGTCTGCGTGGCGATGAGGAACCGCGACGCGCCCGCGCTCTTGGCAACGTCCATGACTTCGACCACCTTGTCGAGCGCGAGGTTGCGGTCCGCCCGCAGGATGACGATCTGCTCGCGGCTCACCAGTTGCTGCCGTATGCGGGCGACGAGTTCGGCTCTGCTCACGAGGTCTTCGTTGAGGTAGACCGAGCCATCCCGTGCGATGGACACGACGAGCATCCGCTCGGAAACCGGCTCCCCAACGGTCGTCTGCGGCAACTGCACCTTGATGCCCGTTTGCAGGATGAACGTGGAGGAGAGCAGGAAGAAGATGAGCAGCAGGAACACGATGTCCGTGAGCGACTGCATGGCGAACGTGGTGATCAACCCCGACGAGGTGCGCAGCTTCATGCCAGTCCGCTCCTTCAGGTCAGCATGGCGATCAGTTCGCCACCGGCCTGCTCCATCTCGGCGACCATGCCCCGGATGAAGCTTATCAGGTGGTTGTACGCCACAATCGCCGGAATGCCGACGATGAGGCCCGCCGCAGTCGTGATCATCGCTTCCCAGATGCCCCCGGCGAGCACCGTCGCGTTCACGTTCCCGCCGAGGTTCTCGATCTGCTGAAAGGCCTTGATCATGCCCGTCACCGTGCCGAGGAACCCCAGAAGCGGCGCAACACCCGCCACCGTCGCCAAGATGCCCGTGCGTTCCTCCAAGAGATGCACCTGGCGGTTGCCCGCGCTCTCCAGCGCCTCTTTGATCCCCTCGCGCCCTTTCTCGCGTGCCCGAAGCCCTGCGGAAAGCACCTGAGCCACTGGCGCGCCCGACTGCGCAAGCTGCCGCTCGGCCTCTTCCACCTGGCCCGCCGCCACCAGAGGGTGAATCTGCTCCATGAGCGGCGGAACGTCAACCTTCAGCCGCCGATAGGCGAGAAGCCGCTCGATATACACCCATACACCGATGATCGAACAGAGCGCGATGGGGATCATGACCCAGCCGCCCTTGATCACCAGCGAGAGTAGCGTCATGGTGAAACTCCTTTGCCGTGGAACTCTTCGTGCGTCAGCGATGTGCCCCTACCACGTCCGCCGTACGCCGACTTGCAGATGAAACCCCGGTTCTTTGAATCCGTCCCAGCGTTCGTACCCCTGATTCAGCAGATTCCTGAGGGATGCCGTCAGAAGCCATCCGCGCCGCAGGGGAATGGACGCATCCAGGTCAACTGTCGCGTACGTGCCGAGCTTTGCAAGCTTATCCACCGTCTTCGTCGCAACGTAGCTGCGCGGCCCGGTCACATGGACGGCAGGGGAGAAGATCGCGCTCTGCCGGAAGGGGATGTTCGCGCCGAGATGCACCTCCCAATCCGGCACGTACGGGACCTTCTGCTCCTTGAGCGCATGGACCCGCCAGATGCCGAGTGCGTCAATGGAGCCTTGCTTCCAGGTGTGCTGATAGCGAGCGTAAAACGCGGTGACGGATGCGTTCTCGATGCCGGTATACCGATAGTCCAGGGCGAACTGATCCCGGACGTACGGCTCGGTCGGGAACTGCCCCTGCCAGACCGTCAGGGTATCCTTCATCACCCAGACGGGATAGTCCTTGATCACCAGTTGCCTGAGACCGACGGTGACGACGTTCGAGTGCTCCAGAGAAGTCTCGGCGTTCACGTCAATGTCCACGCTGCGGAAGGGCATACGCAGGGGCGTCGCCACGTTCAGCATGGGGTTTGCCTGGTATGCTTCCCAGATGCCGAGCCGGTCAACTCCGGAGGTGAGCCGCCCGGTGAACTTGACGAGGTTCAGGATGCGTGCCCATGCCGTGACGGAAGGCCGGATCGTGCGCAGGGAATCGCCGGCGAGGTAATCAACGGTGTAGATCGTCACGCCGAGCGCGCCGCCAAAGTTCTCTTCGGGCCGGGTCCAGGCTTCGCCGCTCACGGTGATGAGCGAGCCGAAGCCCTTCGCGCCGACCGACCGCGAGGTGTGCACCACGTCGGCAGTCGCGTTCGCGCTCACCCAGAAGCGCCCGCTCGCCTTCTGCCAGGCAAGCCGTGAATAGAACGCCTGTTCCGAGACGCTCGCCTCCGGCCCGCCGATGCGGCGCTGCTGCGCGTCTACATCGAGCCGGACCTCATGGTCCCCCGCGAGGATGCGCTCCAGGCCGACTCCGGCGTCCAGCTTGAGGTAATCCCGGTGCGATTGGTTCAGTGCGCTCCAAATCCCCGTCCGTCCGCTTTCGAGGGCGAGTTGAGCATCGTACGCGCTGCGCCACGTGACCACCTGCCGCACGCGCCCAGAGATCGCTTCTCGATGCCAGCCTGCGCCGGAGGTATGGCCTCTACCGCCGCCGAGTTCGCCGTCCCCGGAAAAGAGCCAGCCGCGCCAGTCGGCAACTCTGTCGGCGGAAACGAGGACGTTGCCGTAGTGCTGGGCGACGCACCTGATCTGCGTTGCGCGCACCGCGCCATGCCTGACCGGGGTCGGAAACGTCTCTTTCGAGGAGAGCGCGGGGAGGGTGGTGACCGAGGCGAAGCTATACCGCGTGTCGGCGCGGTCAACGGGGAAGGCCTTGGCGTAGTAGGTGAAGTTCTTGTTCCCGCCTGTCTGAAGCTGGTACTGCGCCCGGCCCTGAATCACCACCGAGTCGGGGATTTCGAGCACCGCCCTCTCCGGCGGAGCTTGGGCCAACGCACCTTGAGCACCCGCCGCCAGCGACACGAACGCGCAGAGCACCCGCCGCATCATCAGGGACTTCCTATCTGATCGAGCCGTCTGCGGGCTTCCACGCCGAGGGTATCGGCGGGGTGGGTCGTCAGCACGTCCTGATAGGCCGCACGCGCCGCCTGCACGTTGCCGAGTTCCCGTTGGCAGTCGCCGATCCGCAATTGTGCGCGGCCCACCCAATCGGGAAACGCTTCGTAGACGAGTTTCACGCGCATGTAGGCGAGTCGGGCATCTTCGTAGTTGCGCTGGGCAAACGCGATCTCGCCGAGGAGGTATTGCGCCTCCGCGGCGTACTGATCGGAGCGCGAGACGAGCACCGTATCCGCAAGCACTCTCGCCTGCTCGTAGTTGCCGCGCTTGATCTTCAGGCCCGCGAGGGCAAGCTGTGCCTGTGCTCCGGCGATGGATGTGCCTCCCAGTTCGGCAGCGCGCCGGAAGGTCTCGTCGGCGGCGATGTCGTTCCCCAGTGCCAGTTGCGCGTTGCCCGCCTTGACGAGCACCGCAGCCCGCTTCGTGCTGTTCGGAAATCGCCGGTCGTATTCGGTGTAACTTGCGAGCGCGGCGGCAGCGTCGCCGATCTCCCTCTGCAAATCGCCGATGCGCTCCAGCGCGTCGGGGGCAAGCGCGTTGTTCGGCTGCTCTGCGACGACGCGGAACCGCTCAATCGCCTGTTCTCTCCGGCCAAGCTGCGCGAGGGCGCTTGCTTCCCAGAAGACGGGCGAACTCGGCAGATTCACCCCGGCGAACTCCTCGCTCACACGGTGGTACACCTCGGCGGCTTCTGTGTAGCGTCCTGCGGAATAGAGCCAGTCGGCGCGCTTCATGAGCAACGCGCCGGAGACCGGGCTGTTCGGGTGGGTTCTCACGTAGTCTTCCGTGCGTGCGATTGCGTCGTCTATGCGGCCCTCGCGCAGGTAGCTATCCCAGATGCCGGTGATCGCGGACTGCACCTGCGGCGAATTCGGCCAGCGCCGCAGGATGTCTTCGTACGCGGTGACGGCGTCGCTGAAGCGCCCGCTATTGTAATAGGCGTCGCCAAGCCCCTGTTGTGCCTGGGGAGCAAGGTCGCTCGACGGGTAGTTGATCACGAGGTAGCGGTAGGCTTCGATTGCGCCCCGGTAGTCGTCGGCGCGCAGGCGCGACCACCCGATCATGTACCACGCGTCGTCGGCGAGGTCAGATTGCGGGTACTGCTGCGCCACCTGCTGGTAGGACTGGATCGCTTCAGGCAACCTGCCCATGTGGAAGAGGCTCTGCGCAGCGTAGTACGTTGCACGGGGGCCGGAGTCGCCCATCTGCGAAGCCTCGCGGTAGGCCGTCAGAGCGTGGGCGAAGTCGGCCTGATTGAAATAGGAATCGCCGACCCGGATGGCGGCGTCGGCCTTGATCTGCGGGTTGGTTGACCGACGTTTGGCCTGCTCGAATGCGCGGGTCGCGCCTGCCCAATCGCTCCGCTTGAACGCGCTCCAGCCGAGGCCGTAGTATGCCTGCGCCGCGAGCGTGCCCTGGCCGTACCGGTCAATCACAAGCTGGTAGTTCGCCGCAGCGCCCGCGTAATCGCCGAGCGCGTACCGCGACTCCGCCACAAGGTAGTACGCATCGCCCACGAGCACGTGCGTCTGCCAGCCGCGCACAAGCTGCGTGAGGTCGGCAATCGCCTCCTGATACTGCCCCAGCTTGAAGCGACACCATCCTCGCTGGAAGAGCGCGTTCGGCAAGAGCGCGCTGGTCTGATACGTGCCGATGAGCGCGGTGTAGTACGCATCGGCGCTATCGAGCGTGCCGAGCGCGAGGAACGTCTCCCCCATCATGTAGGTCGCCTGGGGCCGCAGTTCGCTCCGGGGAAACTGGGCAAGGATGCGTCTGAAGGACCCTTCAGCCACGTCATACGCCAACCGGTGATACGCGAGAACCCCAAGCTCGTACAGGGCGTCGTCCGCGACATCCGCCGTCGGGTAGCGCTGGATGAGGGCGGTGAGCACCTGTTCGGCCTCGGTGCGGCTGCCGAGGTCCTTGAGCACCATCGCCTGGCGGAACTCCGCGTCCGGCACGATAGGCGCGTTCGGATACCGGGCGGCGACCTCTCTTAAGGCGCGGAGGGCCTCCTGGAGATTCCGCTCCTCGATGTAGGTCCATCCGATGGCGTACTGAGCGGAGGGCGCGAGCGAGGTGTTCCCGTAGTCGGTGATGACGGTCTGATAGTACGTCCGTGCGCGGCCATACTGTTCGAGCGCACGATAGCTTTCGCCGAGCAGGTAGTTCGCGTTTGCGCGGAGCTGCGGGTCGGAAATCCGGGGAAGCGCCTCGGTGATCGCGTCTACGGCCTCGCGGTAGCGTTTGAGCTGGTAGAGGCATTCGCCCATCTTGAAGCGGCTCTGCGGCGCGAGCGGGTGCGCCGGGTCAATCTGGAGCATCTGCTGGTACGCGGAGATCGCCTCGTCGTACTGTTCGAGCTTCTGGCGCACCCAGCCGAGGCTATAGAGCGCGTGAGGGACCACCTTGCCTGTCCCCTGCGCGGCCTGCGCGTAGCTGCGTGCGGCGGCGTCAAGCTGGCCCATCTCGAAGCGGGCTTCGCCGAGGAACATCTCCGCTTCGTACTTCAGGTTGCTGTTCGGGTAGGCCAACAGGAGGCGGCTGAAGGCGTCGGCGGCTTCCTGGTAGCGTGCGAGCTTGAAATGACACTGGCCGATGCGGTAGAGCGCGTCGTCATCGTGCGGCGAAGCTCCGAACTCGATGCGGAACCGCTCGAATTGCTCCAGGGCCGTCGCGTATCTGCCCCGATTGAAGTCGCAGTCGGCCAGCATGAACTGCACGTCGGCGCGGCGCGGGCTGGTGGGGTACTTCGTGAGATAGTCCCGAAGCTCACGCTCGGCGAGGTCGTATTCCCCCTGATCGTAGAGACGCCGCACGAAGGTATAGTCGTCGGCTTCCCGGCGGCTCACCGGAGCCTGAGCGGAGGCCGACGCTGCCATCAAGCCGAAGAGCAGCACGAATGTCCAGCGCGGAGGGGTGATGAAGCGGCGCATACCTGTAGACCGGTGTTTTCCAGTGCAACGAGCGGGTTGGTGAGCGACATCACAATGATACGGGCGCACTACGCGGTAAACCAAGTATGTACCGCGCCGCCCGGCGGAAAACGCGGGGAAGCCGAACCGAATCCCTCGCGGCAGGAAGCCCCACTGGTGTCGGAAGCGTTTCTTCCTTACGTTCTTCCACGATCAGCGTCCCCTGTTTAAGTGCGAGAGCGGGCGCTTTGTTCCCGGAATATCGAAAGCTTTCAGCGAAAACCCCATTGCCGAGGAGTATCACCATGGACCTTCACGCGGAGAAAGAGACCTTCCAATGTCCCCCGATAGAGAATCGTCCCGCGCCGTTCTGGTTCTGGAACGATCACCTGAACCCCGACCGGCTCGTCTCGCAGTACGACCGGCTCCTCGAAGCGGGCATGGGCGGCGCGGTGCTCCACGCGCGGAGCGGGCTTGAAGCTGCGGAGTACCTCGACGAACGATGGTTTGCCGCCATTCAGGCCGTCGTCGAGCACGCCCAGTCGAAGGGGACCATCGTCTGGCTGTACGACGAACTCGGCTGGCCCTCCGGCAGCGCGGGCGGGCGCGTATTGCGGAAAAACCCCGAACTGGGGATCGTGCACCTGGTCATGCACGACCTGACGCCGAAGCCGGGCGACGATTTCTCCCGGCAGCCGGGCGAGCTTATCGGGGCGTACCACGTGACGAAGAGTGACCCGAATCACGGCGTGCAACGGCGAACCGACAGGGGCGATCTCTTGCCGCACAACGTCACGCTCCTGCCGGACCGAATCCGGTACGAAGAGATCAAGCAGCCGGTCAAAGCATCCGAGTGGGTGGGCAAGCGGCTGCTCCTGTTCCGTCAGGTGATGCACGGCGGCATCATTGACTATCTGAACCCCAGAGCCACCGAGGCGTTCCTCCAATCCACCCACGAGGAGTACTACCGGCGCTTCGGAGAGTACTTCGGCACGACGATCACCCACAGCTTCATGGACGAAGCGGGCACGCTGAGCGGCGAATCCTCGTTGCCCTGGACACCGGGGCTTGAGAAGGAATTCGAGAAGCGGCGCGGCTATTCGCTCATCCCCCACCTGCCTGCGCTTTTCTTCGAAGTGCCCGGCCACGAGGCGATCAGGTTCGACTACTGGACGCTCGTCACCGAGCTTTTCCGTGAAGGGTTCGGTATCCCGATGCACACCTGGTGTAGCGACCACCGCATCGCCTATTCCGGGCACTACGTCTTCGAGACCACGCTCAAAGAGGCGACCCGACAGCTTGGCAGCACGATGCCGCTCTACGAGTACCAGGGGATGCCCGGCATTGACGTGCTGGGCGGCGACATGTACAGCTACCGGTTCGACCATGAGGCGTATGCCTACTACCTGGTCATGATCAAGCAGGCCTCCTCGGTGTCCGATCAACTGAACAAGGGCGGCCTCATGAGCGAAAGCTACGGCGTCGCTGGCCATGCGATGGGGCCAGAGGGGATGCAGGTCGCCACGAATTTCCAGATGGCGCTCGGCGTGACCATGATCAACCAGCACGCCGCGTTCTACAGTATGCGCGGCAAGCGCAAACTCGATCATCCCCCCATCATCGGCTGGCAGCAGCCCTACTGGCCGTTCATCAAGAAGCACATGGACACCGTCGCCCGGACAAGCTGGCTCCTGAGCCGGGGCACGCGCTCCTGCGACGTGCTGATCCTGCACCCGGCGGCGAGTATGCACGCCGTGTATCGCCAGTTCCGCGTGCGGGACGAGTACAAGGCCGAGAACTACCTCTTCGACGCTGACATGCCGTTTGAGCTTATTGACAAGCACTTCAGCCTCCTCTCTGTCGCCCTGCTCGACGCGCAGATTGACTTCGAGTACGGCGACGAGGAGATCATGGCGCGTCACGCCGTTGCCGAGAACGGCCTCATGCGCGTCGGCAAGATGTCCTATCGGCTCGTCGTCTTGCCTCTGCTCGTCAATATGCGCTCGTCAACGCTTGCGCTCCTGCGTTCGTTCGCCGGGCAGGGCGGGCGAATCTTCCTCGTCGGTTCCGCGCCGCACCTTCTCGACGGTCGCCCCTCCAACGAAGCGGCGGAGTTTCTCAGCGAACATGCCACCCGCGTCGTGGAGGGCGTGGAGTTCTTCGACTACCGGCAGGTCATCGCCGAACTCACGGCGCACGGCGGACGCACGGTGACCCTCAAGACCGCCGAGGGCGAGGATGTCCCGGCGATGAAGGTGCACAGCCGTCTCTGGGATGGGCGGGAGATCGTCTACCTCGCCAACGTCTCGCGTGAGCCGGTGAGCGCACATCTCTCCTTCACGCCCGGAGTGACCGGCAGGCTGGAGGAATGGGACACCACAACGGGGAAGACGAGTCCGACGGCGAACTGCTACGCGGGCAAAGAACTCCGCCTCGCCCTGAACTGGGCGGCAAAGCAGGCGCGCGCCTTCGTCGCCGTTCCCGGCCACGCGGAGATACCCGCACCTGCCGTATTTGCCGAGCGGAAGCGCATACGATCTGCGTGGACGGGAACGCGCACCGGGCCGAACGTGCTGCTCCTCGACGAATGCCTCATCTGCGACGACGGGCGGACTCAAACGCGCTACTCCATTGCCCAAGCGCGTTCGCTCCTGGCGAAAAGGATGGGTTCGGAACGCAAAGCGACGACGCTCACGACGTTCTTCCCGCTCGCCGTCTCGGAAGACAACCCCCCGTCGGGGACATGCGAGCTTGCCGTTGAGTTCGGCAAACGGCCACGAGTGAGTCTCAACGGTAAGGCGGTATCGCTCCGGATTCTCGGCTGGGTGATGGACCCCGCCAACCAGAAGATCGCGCTTCCCGCGCTTCAACCCGGCGAGAACGTGCTCCAAGTCGAGGGGACGTACGAGCAGGCGACGGACCTCGAAAGCCCATGGCTCCTCGGCGATTTCAACGTGTTCACGAGCGATCGCGTCGCGTTCGCTGTGGCGAGGGCGAACGATCCCGTTCCCATCGGCTCGTGGCCGAAGGTGGGGCTGCCCTTCTACGCGGGAACCGTCGTCTACCGCGCCGAAGTGGACCTCGACGACCTCGCCGCAGGGGACCGCGTAGTGCTCGACATGCCGGGGTTGGCCGGTTCCGCGCAGGTCAGCGTGAACGGAGGGGTCGTGGACCACGTGCTCTGGCCGCCGTACGAATGCGACCTCACTTCGTCGGTGAAGCCGGGCAGGAACATCGTTGAGGTCGAAGTGGCGAACACTCTGCGGAACCTTTTGGGCGCGCATTTCAACCCAAGAGAAGAGGCGCGATCCGGCGCTCCTATCAGTTCGTACGGCGGCGTGGCCGGGCAGCCAAAGGCCTTTCTGGATTACGGCCTGCTCGACGCGCCGGAGATCGTCATTTCCCGGCGGAGGTAACTTCGTCTCGGTCACCCTCGGCGAGGAGGAGGAACTGATGAAAAAGGACAAGTCGCCCCGGTGGGGACGATTCGAGGAACTACGCCCCGACGAGTTGCAGGCAATTGTGACGGAGACCCCGGTTGCCTATTGGCCGTTGGGGCTTCTGGAGCATCACGGATGGGCGCTGCCAGTCGGGTTTGACGGCGTGAAGGCGGATCGCTTCTGCACACGTCTTGCCGCTCGAACGGGTGGGGTGATCCTGCCGGTGATGTGGTGGGGAAGCGGCGGCGGGCACGGCGAGTTCAAGTGGACCTTCTACCAGGCCCCGGACGTGGGCGAGAAGGTGCTCGATACGACGGTGCGGAAGCTCGTAGACTTCGGGTTCCGCGCCGTCATCATCTACGCCGGGCACTACCCCTGGCAGGGAGTGATGGATAGGGTCCTGCCCGCCATCAGGGCGGAGCATCCCGACATTCTGCTCATCTGGGGCTTCGAGTGCACGCTGGGCGGCCCCGATCTCAAGGACAAGGTCCCCGGCGACCATGCGTCGCGGTGGGAAACCGCGTACGGGCTTGCACTTCTGCCGGACCTCGTTGACATAAGCGCGCTCCGGCCCGGTCGGGGCGAGGAAGAGGCGTGGCCGAAGTCGGGTCCGCCGCCTGCGGCACGTCAGTACAAGGGCGTTGTGTTCGATGCGAACGACCCGCGCTTCGCGCAGTTCGGCGAGGACCCGCGTCTGGCTTCGGCGGAGGAAGGCGAACGGTATCTCGGCATGGTGGCCGATAGCCTCGTGGCGCAGATCAGGGCACATCTCTCGCGCTCATAGGCGCTCTGGTGCTCTGTTGAAGACCTGCGTTTGGGCAGACAAGAATGTCTGCCCCCACCCATGTCAAAATCGCAATAATATCGGTGGGGCAGGCATTCCTGCCTGCCCAAGAGGTAGTGCGACAGAACTGAAGAGGCACATCACAGAGGTTCTCACCAGGGCCATGCCCTGGTAAGTGTCTGTGGCCTGCTCGTACAACCGGAGGTCACGGGGGCTACGGCATAAGTTCGATCACCGCCCAGAGGCTCGGATCAATCCACACCGGCAGGTCGTTCTGATGCGGCCAGACCTGCATCTCGCGCTCGATGTCGTGCACGACGTACGCCAGCCCCAGCCTGCGGTTGACCTCCACGTCGTAGCCGGTGAGCGCTGAGGCAGGGAAGCGCATCTCCAGCGTATACCCGTCGCTGAAAACGTCGGCGGCAAGCTCGATCTGCTCTGGAAGCACGGTCGGTGGGTTCGCGAGTGCGCGGGCGATCCCCTGATGCTCGAAGATCGGATGCCTGCCGCGCCCTGCGCCTCCCACGGGCGCGACGACGAACTTGTGGCAGTACCGCCCCGCACGATGCGCCGACCGGATGTCGCGGGTGTCAATGTAGAGTTCCAGGCAGTCGCCCGCCGCCAGCCGCTTCGGGATCACCTGCGGCGCTCTCGTGCGCGGCACAAACGCGGCGAACCACAATCCCCCTGGCGACCACGCCATCCAGAGCGCGGCAAACGGCGACCGTCCTTCGAGCGCAACCTCCGGAAGGCGGTGGCGCTCCGACCAGTCGTCGAGCTTCCCGTCTATCGTGATCGCGGCTCCCTCCTGCGGCGCTCGATGCACCGGGACCGACAGGTTGAAGAGGGATGACCGGGGGATCGGTGATGCCATGAGCACATTCCTCAACTCATACGGGTTCCGGATAATAACACTTCATTATGGACTACAAGGGCGACTCGCAAGTCGCCCCTACAAAGCGCGTCGAAACAATATCTTGTAAGGGCGGATGGCCATGCGCCCCTACTCGTCGCTCTTGTTTGCTTCCCTATGTATCCGCCACTCGGTTCGGGATGCGGTTACGGCTGCAATCCTTTCACCCGCCTGAGCTTCAAGCCCTCCTCATAGCCCATCCGGACGAATGCAATCGTCCGATGCATGCTGGGAACCTCTTGCGTAAGCCCCGAATTCTGCGTACTGTTCGTGGTGTACGGCAGGTATCACGAGTGGACCTTTTGGGGAGGAGGTTCGGCAATGAAACTCCATCTATGGGCAGCTACCGTTGCAGGCGGGGTTCTGAGCGCCGCGAGCATGGCCCTCGTAGCGATCCTGTTCAAGCTCACCCATGGCCACGGGCAGCTTTTCCTCCGCTTCTGCGACGGCCTGTTCCCACTGTACACGCCTCACACAGGGATCGGAAACCTGATTCTTGGCCTCATAAATGCCTTGATTCAGGGCGCGATCATGGCGCTCATCATCGCCTGGGTGTACAACATCTGCGTTGATCTTCTCTCGAAAAAAAGCACACAAAGCACACCTTGAACATACGCATGGGGCCGGACGGGGTGCTTTGTTCCATCAACCACCCGATGCCTGCCAGAAGTACCCCGTCCGCGCCCCATGGTTCGCTACCCCGGCGAGGCAAGGTCAGCCGGAACGTCCCTGTTTCCCTCCGGTCTGCGCTTCGGTGAACCGTGTGAAAGCTTCCCGGAGGAACGCACGGAAGCCTTCCGTATCGAGTTCCTCGCGCTTCAGGCCGAGCATGGCGACCTTAGTCCAACCCTTGCCGCGCCCGTTCATGCGGATGCGCGGGAACGAGCCGTAGACCGGCACGTCGTCAATCTCGTTGAACGGCCTGAGGCCGATCTGCGTGCGGAGCGCGTCGCCGTCGAACGAGCCTTTCGGCACGCGGAACAGCATGTGGAACCACCGCCATTCGTTCGTCCGGATCGCGAGGAAACGGTGCCCACCGTCGGGAAAGACGCTCACCATGTGCTGGTTCGTCCACACCACCGATACCTTCCCAAGCTTGCCGATCTCGTCAATGAGCCACCGGACCGTCTCGCCCTTCCAGACCGGTTTCCGCCCCTGCCGGAGCCGTTCGCCGTCGAGATGCCACCGCTCGCCGTCCCGCTTCCACGGCGCGCCAACCTCTTCCCCATCGAACGCCGCGTCGCCGAAGCCGTCGTCAGCATCGTCCGCGACATCACGCGCCGCGCCGGTTTCGCGTTCGCGCTTCCGGACGAATTCCTCCTGGGCGAGAAGGAAGCGAGCGTAGCTGTTCTTCACGAATCGGCGGAAGTCTTCGGAATCGAACGCCTCTTTCGTCCTTCCCGATTTCTCGATCCAGTCCCACTGCCGTCCGTCCCAGTTTCGCCCCCGGCTGATGATTTCCATGCCCCGACGCCGGAGCATATCCTCACCGTATAATCCGCCCGGTACCCAGAAGTTCACCCGCAGCGCGTCCCAGTTCGCGGTGTGCACGCGACACCACACGCCCCAGGTGTATCTGGTGGGCCGGATCGTGACGAAGAAGTAGTTCGACCACGTGACTTTGACGGGCACTGTCTCTTCGATCTGCCTGATGAGGTACTGGAGCGCTTCGACATCCCATTCCGGTCGCTTGCCGCCGCGCTTCCGCTCCGGGTCGGTATGCCACGCCTTCCCGTCAGCTTTCCAGGGGGGCCTCTCGGAAAGCTCGTCGGCAGGCGGTTCGTCAAGCTCGATGTCGGCGCGTTCGTCGGCGTCGTCCGCCGAGGTGGCCGGTTGTCCGGCACAGTCAGCCTTCACCCCTGCGGCGAGCGCGTCGCGGAGGACCTTCCCCGTATGCGATCCGGGGCACGCGGCGACCGTCTCCGGCGTCCCCGCGACGACCACGCGACCGCCGCCCTCGCCGCCTTCTGGGCCGAGATCAATGATCCAGTCCGCCGACTTTATCACCGAGACGTTGTGTTCGATCATGATCACCGTGTTGCCCTGATCCACCAGCCGGTTGAGCACCTCAAGCAGCGCGGAGACGTCGGCGAAGTGCAGCCCCGTCGTCGGCTCGTCGAGGATGTAGACGGTCTTGCCGGTGGATGGCCGGGCAAGCTCCCGCGCAAGCTTGAGCCGTTGCGCTTCGCCGCCGGAAAGGGTGGTCGCGGCCTGACCCAGTTCCATATAGCCGAGGCCCACGTCGCAAAGCGTCTGGAGGAGCTTGCGGACGCGGGGAACCCGTCTGAAGTGCTCTCGCGCCTCCGAGATCGCCATCCGCAGCACGTCGCCGATGGAGACGCCGCCGTAGAGGACCTCCAGCGTCTCCTTGTTGTAGCGCATCCCGTTGCAGGCATCGCACTCCACCCACACGTCGGGGAGGAAGTGCATCTCGATGTGCCGCTTGCCGTATCCCCAGCAGCGTTCGCAGCGCCCGCCCGGAACGTTGGTGCTGAAGCGCCGGGCGGTGTACCCGCGCACCTTGGCCTCCGGCAACTGCGCGTAGAGCTGCCTGAGCACGTCGAAGACGCCGCTATAGGTCGCCGGGTTGCTCAGAGGCGATGTGCCGATGGGTTCTTGGTCAATGAGGATGACCTTATCCACGAGGTCAATGCCGCGCACCTCGTCGTGCAGGCCGGGCACAAGCTGGGCGCGGTGAAGCGTCGCCGCGAGCGCACGGTAGAGAATCTCGGTCACGAGCGTGCTCTTCCCGGAGCCGGAGACGCCCGTGACGACGATCATCGTGCCGAGCGGGAAGCGGACTGCGAGGTCTTGCAGGTTATGATGCCGCGCCCCGACGACCTCCAGCGCCGTGCCGTGCCCCGGCCTGCGCCTTGCCGGAACCGGGATCGAGCGTAGCCCGCTCAGGTATTCTCCCGTGAGCGAGCGGCCATTCGATGCGAGCGCAGCCGGAGGACCGGTCGCCACGATCTCGCCGCCGGACCTGCCCGCGCCGGGGCCGAAGTCCACCACGTAATCCGCCGCATGGAGCGTGTCGCCGTCGTGCTCCACGACGATGACCGTGTTGTCGAGGTCGCGGAGGTGTTCAAGCGCGTCGAGCAGACGCCGGTTATCGCGCGGGTGCAGCCCGATGGTCGGCTCGTCGAGCACGTAGAGCACCCCGGTGAGGCCGCTGCCGACTTGCGAGGCAAGGCGGATGCGCTGCGCTTCGCCGCCGGAAAGCGTCGGTGCGCGCCGGTCGAGCGCGACGTACCCCAGCCCAACCTCATCGAGGAAGCGCAGGCGGCTGCGAATTTCCTGTAACACCTCGCCCACGACCTTCTGCTCACGTTCGTCGAGCACCAGGTCGCGGAAGAACGCGAGCGTCTTCTTGATGGGCCAGGAACAGACCTCGCCAATGGTGACGCCATGCAGCCGCGCCCACCGGCTCTGCGGGATGAGCCGCGTGCCGCCGCATACGCCGCACGGGATGTCGGAGAGCACCTGACCGAGCCTGTCGCGCACCTGCGGCGCTGCCCTCAGCGTCCGGTCAATCGCCGGGAACAGGCCGAGGTACTGGAAGGAGAATCCTTCGGATTCGAGGGGAATCCACCGCGATTCGTCGCCGTAGAAAAGCGCACGCCGCGCCTCCGGCGAGAGCGAGTTGACGGGCGTCTCCAGATCAAACCCCAACGCCGCGCCCGCCGCCTCAAGCATCCGGCGGAACTGCCCCGACGGCCTGCCCCAGAGCGAGACCGCGCCCTCGGCGACGCTCAGCCTTTCGGACCGGAGCACCGCCTCTTCCGCAAGCCCCTGCTGTGTCCCCATCCCCTGACAGGCCGGGCACATCCCGGAGGCGGAAAGGTCGTGCGCCCGGTTGAACGCGAACATCTGTGGGGTGAGCCGGTCGAAGCTCTTCCCGCACGAGGGGCACGAAAGGTGCTGGCTGATGCCGAGTTCCTCTCCGCCGTCGGCAGGCACGACGATGAGCCTGCCCGCGCCCCGGCTGAACGCCGCTTCCACCGCCTCGCCAAGCCGCCCGCGATCCTCCGGCCTGATCTCCAGCCGGTCTATGACGATCTCGATAGTATGAGTCCGTCGCTTGTCAACGGTGGTCGTCTCCTCGATGCGCACCATCTCCCCGTCCACTCGCGCACGCAGGTAGCCCTCCTTCATCGCCCTCGCAAGGACCGCGTCGTAGTCCTCGCCCCTGCCCGGCTCCACCGGCGCGAGGATGAGCGCTCTCGTGCCCGCCAGGTCGCCGAGCAGGCGTTCGACCACCTCGTCCGCCGATTGCTGGCCCGCCGGTATCCGGCATTCAGGGCAGTACACCTCGGCGATCTGCGCGAAGATGACGCGGAGGTAGTCGTAGACCTCCGTCACCGTGCCGACGGTGCTGCGCGGGTTCTTGCTCGCGCTTTTCTGCTCGATGGCAATTGCCGGAGAGAGGCCCTCCACCCGATCAACCTTCGGCTTCTGCATCTGGCCGAGGAACTGCCGCGCATACGCCGAAAGCGACTCGACGTACCGCCGTTGCCCTTCCGCGTAGATCGTCTCAAGGGCCATCGAGGTCTTCCCGGAGCCGGAGACGCCGGAGAAGACGACGAGCTTTTCGCGGGGAATGGCGACCGAGACGTTCTTGAGGTTGTGCTCCCGCGCCCCGACGACGCTGATCTCGGTGATCCGTTCGCCGGGCCGGTACACGTCGCGGTCAAGCGCGAGCACGGCGCGTGATCCTTCGCCGCCATTTCCGCCAGGCCTGGCCGTGTGCACCGGCTCAAGACCACCCGTGCGGCCCGTCGCAAGCACCTGCCGGAGCACCTGCCCGGTCCAGGATTCCTCCGCCTTCGCCACCTCTTCCGGCGTGCCGACGACGACGACCCGCCCGCCCTCGTCTCCTCCTTCCGGGCCGAGATCAATGATCCAGTCCGCCGTCTTGATCACGTCCATGTTGTGCTCGATGACGATGACGCTGTTCCCTTCGTCGCAGAAGTGATGGAGCACGTTGAGCAGATGGCTGATGTCGTGGAAGTGCAGGCCGGTTGTCGGTTCGTCGAGGAGGTAGAGCGTCTTGCCCGTGCTGCGGCGGCATAGCTCTTTTGCGAGTTTGATCCTCTGCGCCTCTCCGCCGGAAAGCGTCGTGGAGGGCTGGCCGAGCTTGATATAGTCAAGCCCCACGTCGTGCAGCGTCCGGAGGACGCGGCGGATCGAGGGGATGTGCTCGAAGAAGGCGAGCGCCTCCTGCACGTCCATGTCGAGCACGTCGGCTATCGTCTTGCCTTTGAACGTGATCTGGAGCGTCTCGGCGTTGAATCGCTTCCCGCCGCAGACGGGGCAGGGAACCCACACGTCGGCGAGGAAATCCATCTCGACGCGAGTCGCGCCGTTGCCGTCACACGCATCGCACCGACCGCCCTTCACGTTGAAGCTGAAGCGCCCCGGCTTGTACCCGCGCACCTTCGCCTGCGGCAGGTCGGCGAAGAGCTTCCGGATGGGGTCGAGCGCCCCGGTGTACGTGGCCGGGTTCGAGCGCGGCGTGCGTCCGATGGGGCTTTGGTCAATGTCAATCACCTTGTCAATGTGCTCAAGGCCGCGAATCTCCCTGTGCGCTCCGGGGGTGCTTCGTGCGCGGTAGAAGTGCCGTTGCAGCGCGGGCATGAGCGTATCGGCGATGAGCGAGCTTTTCCCCGAACCGGAGACGCCCGTGACGCAGGTGAACACGCCGAGCGGCACGCGCACGTCAATGTCTTTCAGGTTGTTGTGCCGCGCCCCGATGATCTCCAGCCACAACCCGTTCGGCGAGCGGCGCGTCTTCGGGATGGCGATCTTCCGTGCGCCGGAGAGGAACTGCCCGGTGACGGACTCCTCGTGCCGCTTCAGCTCGTCAATGGAACCCGCAACGACGATCCACCCGCCCTTGATGCCCGGTCCGGGGCCGAAATCCACCACGAGGTCGGCGGCGCGCATGGTGTCTTCGTCGTGCTCGACGACGATGACCGTGTTGCCGAGGTCGCGCAGGCGTGCGAGGGCGTTCAGCAGCCGGTGGTTGTCGCGGTGGTGCAGCCCGATGGACGGCTCGTCGAGCACGTAGAGCACGCCGACGAGGCCGCTTCCGATCTGGCTTGCGAGCCTGATGCGCTGCGCCTCACCGCCTGCGAGGGTCGGAGCGGTGCGGTCGAGCGAGATGTACCGCAGGCCGACGTTGAGGAGGAACTCAAGCCGCGCCGTGATCTCGTGGAGCGCGTCCTCGCCGATCTGCCGTTCGGTCTCGGAAAGTTCCAGCTTCGTGAGGAACTCGTGCGCCTGCTCCACCGACAGGGCGCAAAGCTCCGGCAGCGCAAGGCCGCCGAGCCTCACGGCTCGCGCTTCGGGCCGCAGCCGCGTGCCGCCGCAGTCGGGGCACTTCGCCTGCGTCGTGAACGCGCTCAGGTCTTCTTTGGTGGCGTCGTCTTTCGTCTCGCGGAAGCGTCGTTCGAGCATCGGGATGATGCCCTCGAACGTATCGTAGTGCGTCCAGCCCCTGTCGCCCGGCGTCCTGCGGTACCGGAAGCGGATGCGCTGCCTGTCGAGACCGTAGAGGAGCTTCCGCCGCGCTTCTTCGGGGATCTCCTGCCAGGGGGTGTCGAGGTTCGCGCCTCCGAAGTGCTCCAGCACTCCCTCGTAGAGATGCCGATGCCACTTGTTGCGGTCCACGTCAATCGTCGCGAGCGCGCCTTCGCGCAGCGACTTCGCCGGGTCAGTCACGAGCAGGTCGGGGTTGATCTTCACGTACGTGCCGAGGCCGGAGCAGGTGGGCACATGCCGGTGGGGATGTTGAACGAAAAAAGCTGCGGCGT
>Ga0172365_10000923_pt1 | contig 20703 bp, 22 predicted proteins | sample LakKivSesite48cm_FD_114535 | JGI IMG/M metagenome (GOLD analysis project Ga0172365, IMG submission 114535) | Sediment microbial communities from Lake Kivu, Rwanda - Sediment site 48cm | ecosystem: Environmental > Aquatic > Freshwater > Lake > Sediment | place: Rwanda: Western Province, Lake... | reverse complement strand
TATCAGCCTACGGCGTAAGATTGAAAAACAGAAAAGACTAAAACTGAAAGGATAGACCCTCAAAGTTTTCATTCTCATCTGGTGCCACAACGTGGCATGAGGGTCTATCCTGGAAACTATTAGGATAGAAGTCTACGACTTAAGATATTAAAATAAAAAAGACTCAACAACACGGGGCAAAACCGCCCCACGTACCACTTTGTTAGATTGCAAAAGTGAAGAGGGTCAAACCAAGGAAGTAGATATTTATGATTTGCTTGATTAAAAAACCCGGTATGGGTATTTGAAAGGAGAAGAATCACCCATGAACATTCTGGATGGAATCCGTAATAAAGCCAAAAATCTGAAAAAAACTATAGCATTGCCCGAATATGATGATGAAAGAGTGCTTCGGGCAGCCGAAATTGCTTCTCGAGATCACATTGCTTCCATTCAATTGGTCGGAGACCCATCGGTTATCGAACGGAAGGCGAAGGAAGTGGGAATTGATCTTTCCGAAGTACAAATCGTTGACCATCTAAACGATCCCCAACGCTTGGAATATGTTCAATCGCTCTATGATCTGCGGAAAGGGAAGGGCTTAACCCAGGAACAAGCCGAGAAATGGCTGACCAGCAGCATGTATTATGCTTGTATGATGTTGTATCATGATCGAATCGACGGCATTGTCTCCGGAGCATCTCTCTCCAGCCCCGATGTTATTCGACCAGCATTGCAAATTATCAAAACAGCTCCAGGGGTTAAACTGGCATCGAGTTGTTTTTTAATGGTTGTTCCGGATTGTCAATATGGTGTAAATGGAGTATTTCTCTACGCGGATTCAGGTTTCAACCCCAATCCCAATGCCGAAGAGCTTGCTCATATTGCGATAACCACGGCACGGACTGCTACCCAACTTTTAGGGATCAAACCGGTGGTGGCGATGCTGTCTTTTTCAACCAAGGGAAGCGCCAAACATGAACTGGTCGATAAAGTCATTGAAGCAACTTCCATTGCGAAATCCCTCAAACCTGATTTGTTCATTGATGGTGAACTCCAGGGTGATGCTGCTCTGGTCCCCTCAGTCGCTGCCAAGAAGGCTCCGGGCAGTACCGTGGCGGGGAAGGCCAATGTGCTTATATTTCCTGATCTTAATTCCGGAAATATTTGTTATAAGCTCACTGAACGTTTAGCCCGGGCTACTGCCATTGGTCCAATTCTGCAAGGTTTGGCGAAACCGGTCAATGATTTATCCCGAGGATGCAAAGCTGAAGATATTGTTGATCAAATCGCAGTTACTGTTTTACAAACCCAATTTTAGGTAAACCAGTTCAAATGAAGAGTGGTCTTTGAATGAAGTGTATTTTGAAAAGCGTTACTTCGAGTGGTTTTTTTCTGGAATTGAGTTTTATATCCAGGTTAAACCGAAACGGAGGGGGAAGGAATTTTTCGAAAAGTATTCATTTATGAAGACATGCCATGAGAAATCTGAGTCGAACGGAAGGGATGATTTAAATTGAATATTTTAGTCGTGAATTGTGGAAGCTCGACAGTAAAGTATGAACTGCTCAGCATGAATGATGCCAACGATAATCGGGTTATTGCGAAAGGGTTGGTCGAACGGATCGGTATCTCCGGTTCGCGTATTGAATACAAAACCGATCACCAGATTTCTTATTCGAAAGAACGAGAGGTAGCTAATCACCGAGTTGCACTGGAATGGATTATTGAGACCATGACTGACCCCAAAATCGGTGTTATAAAAACTACTTCTGGAATCGATGCGGTTGGACATCGAGTTGTTCATGGAGGTGAAAAATTTACCGATTCGGTTCGTATCGATGAAGAAGTACTAAAGACGATTCGTGCCTGTGCTGAATTAGCTCCACTTCATAATCCTCCCAACATTTTAGGTATTGAAGCATGTCAGGCTTTGATTCCCCAGGCGCCTCAAATTGCGGTTTTTGATACGGCTTTTCATGGGACCATCCCGGAATATGCATATATCTATGCCATTCCCTATGAATATTATGAAAAGTATGGTATACGTCGTTATGGATTTCATGGAACGTCTCATCGGTACGTTGCAGAGCGAGCTGCCCGGATGATGGGCAAAAATTTAACCGATTTACGCCTGATAACCTGTCATATGGGAAGTGGTGTCAGTTTCACTGCAGTGAAGAACAGCAAATCAATCGATACTTCAATGGGCTTTACACCTTTAGAGGGGCTGGTTATGGGAACTCGCTGTGGTGATATGGATCCATACATTAATCTTTATTTGATGGACAAAGAAAGATTATCAACGAAAGAGATAGATCAAATACTCAATAAAAAAAGTGGTGTGTTAGGGATATCCGGTATTTCCAGTGATACCAGGGATATTGAAGACGCTGCTCCTACCAACCATCGTGCCCAGCTCGCACTCGATATGATCGCATATCGAGCAAAAAAATATATTGGAGCGTATTATGCCATCCTTGGTGATCTCGATGGGATAGTTTTTACTGCTGGTATTGGTGAAAACTCAGCATATATCCGAAAATCAATTTGCGAAGGACTTGAACATTTAGGTATTTCAATCGATACAGATAAAAATATGGTGAGGAGAAAAGAGGCTTTTATCAACTCCGATCAATCGAAAGTTAAAATTATGGTTATTCCCACCAACGAGGAGCTGATGATTGCTCTTGATACTTACCGTTTGGTTCAGTCAATGGAGAGATAAATCATGAAAGTTTTTATTGGCGATGTAAAAAAAGAAATGGGGTTGACCAGTCAGGAGTTCTTGGAAGAAACCCATGCCCCTCTTTCTTTTGCCCATGAAACGATCCCATTTGCTCAACCCGTCCGGGTTCATCTCACCGTGACCAATTGTGGTTCGGGATTGCTATTAGAGGGGACGATAAAAACGGCGTTGGTTTTATCGTGTTCCCGATGCCTTGAACCCTATATTCATGAACTAAAGATTCCCTTTCGTCTTGAGTACCGGAATCTTGATCGGGTAACTCGACCTTCCGATTTTGAGGCAGAAGCTCGCGATGCTGATGATATGAATTATTATCATGAAGAGGATTCAACCATTGATATTACCTCGGGAGTAATAGAAGCGATTCTATTACATTATCCGATGAAGCCACTGTGTCAGGAAAATTGTCAGGGTTTATGCCCGGTTTGTGGGAAGAATCTGAATCAAGGAATCTGTGAATGTACGAATATCCATATCGATCCTCGTCTGACGGTTTTGAATAAAGTCAATTTAAAATAGTGGGTCTTTCGGACAATATTGCCAGAAAAACCCGGGTACTATGGTTTGCAATATATAAAAAAGTATTTTATACTATGTGACAATCTAAATCTGAGAAAATAATTGGTTGAAACCATAGCAATAACTGAAGTACCGTGGGTATCTCATCGGGTATATTTTGTTTTTCATCATTATTGAAAATACCGTGAAATGTAAAACGTGAATCGGATAAGGGAGGAATAATTTATGGCGAACCTTACCAATAAAACATCGCGAAGCAATCGGGATAAGAGGAGAACGCATTGGGTCATCAAAGTACCAAACTTGGTGGAATGTTCCCATTGTCATGCCCTTCGTCTTCCTCATCATATTTGTCCGGCATGTGGCTATTATAATGGAAAGCAGGTCGTAAAAACCAAAGAATAGCTGGTGTAATATATGAAAATTGCCGTTGACGCTTGGGGAGGAGATCATGCCCCAATCGAAATTCTAAAGGGTATCAAAGAAGCCCATTCTACTGATTCGGAATTGGTCGTTATCGGTTCCCGGGATAAACTTCTTCCTCTGTATCTCGAGTTGGGAATGAGCGAAGACCAGTTTCTCATTGAAAATGCTCCTCAGGTTATTGAAATGAAAGAGCATCCGGCGGAGGCAATTCGGAAGAAACCGTTCTCCACGATTGTACAAGGGATTCGGCTACTGGCTGAGGGTCAAATTGATGCATTTATTTCTGCCGGAAATAGTGGTGCGGTTATGGCTGCTGCCTGGTTTGGTCTTCATCGGATTGCTGATATTGAAAGACCGGCGATTGCCACCTTGATTCCCGGTATGAAATCCAACACAGTTTTGCTCGATGTTGGCGCGAATGTTGATTGTAAACCCAAACAGCTGCTTCATTTTGGAGTGATGGGTGCAGAATACGCCAAGGCAATTTTAAACATAGAGCGTCCCCAGGTTGGTCTATTGACTATTGGCGAAGAAGAGGGGAAAGGGAATGAATTAGTTAAAAGCGCTTATCAGTATTTTAAAAGCCGCCGGGAATTATTAAATTTTGAATTTATTGGGAACGTTGAGGGTCAGGATATCGTTAGTGGAAAAGTCGATGTCGTGGTATGTGATGGTTTTACTGGGAATGCACTATTGAAATTTGGAGAGGGGCTTATTGAATTAATTGGCCATTCGCTCTTTTTGCAATTTCAGGATGAGACTGTACGCAAACGCTTGAAAGAAGTGTGGAAAAGATTCGACCGAAGCGAATATGGCGGTGCTCCATTGCTTGGTGTTGAAGGAATCTGTCTCATCTGTCATGGGAAATCAAATGCCCGTGATATTAAAAGTGCTATTTTACGTGCGAAAGACTTGGTTGGCCAAAAAATGGCGGAAAAAATTCGAGTTGGACTTTCCAGCTTAAATTTGACCAATTAATCCATTTGCATTATTCATTATCCTCTGATACCCAATCCGATATTATCGTAGAGATCGATTTTAAAGACGTATTATTTTCATTTAAGATTCTGATCGGACCACTTTGAATAAAGGAGAGCTTGAATGCGAACGCGAGTGACTGAATTATTAGGAATTCGATATCCGATCATTCAGGGAGGGATGGCATGGGTTTCAACTGCACCTTTGGTTACGGCTGTATCTGAAGCAGGAGGATTAGGCGTGATCGGATCCGGCGGCATGAATCCCGAGGAGCTCCGGGACAACATCCGTCAAGTAAAATCAACGACCAACAAACCTTTCGGGGTAAATTTAATGCTCCTTTCACCCTTTATTGAAGATCAGATAAAAGTGGTGAAGGAGGAAAAAGTGTCAGTGGTGACGACTGGCGCGGGGAATCCTTCGCGACTTATTGATGATTTTTCAAATATCGGTATCATAACCATACCGGTGGTGGCATCAGTTCTGTTAGCGAAGAGGCTGCTTCGTCATGGGATTCCAGCTGTCATTGCCGAGGGAATGGAATCAGGAGGACACATCGGTGATATTACGACTCTCTGTTTGATACCCCAGATGGTCGATGCTCTCGATATCCCGGTTATTGCCGCCGGCGGTATCGGAGATGGTCGCGGAATGGCTGCCTGTTTTGCACTGGGTGCCGAAGGAGTTCAAATTGGTACCCGTTTTGTTTGTTCATATGAGTGCGAGGTTCACCCATCATACAAAGAGGCCATCCTGCGCTCCCAGGATCGTTCGACGGTTATGACAGGGATGAGTACCGGTCATCCAGTCCGTTGTTTAAAAAATAAGCTGACCAGGAAATTCGAAGAATTGGAATCACTCCGTGTCAGCCGGGAAGAAATTGAAGCTCTGGGGTCGGGGAGGTTGCGAAAAGCTGTCTGTGAAGGTGACGTTGAAGAAGGATCAGTCATGGCTGGACAAATTGCCGGCTTGATACATGATATTAAATCAGTGACAGATATAATTCAGGATATTATGACCGATTTTCAGGTGACCATCAGACGTATGGCTTCAATACAGGAGCAAGGATAATGAATTCGGTTTTTCTTTTTCCCGGTCAGGGATCACAACGAGTTGGAATGGTCCAGGATTTCTTGGACGCTTATCCCGACCAAACGAGAAATCTATTCGATTTAGCCAATCAGGTAACCGGAATTAATCTTCTTCGGCTTGCCCTTCTGGGACCGGAAGAGGAGTTGAATTTAACCTATAATACTCAACCTGCATTGCTCACCCTCAGTGTTCTTGTTTTCCAACTCCTGAATGAAAGATATCATTTTCAGCCATCAGTCATGGCTGGTCATAGTTTAGGGGAATATTCGGCTTTGGTCTGTGCCGGGTGCCTTGAATTTGCCGATGCAGTCCACTTGGTGAGAAAAAGGGGAGAAATCATGCAGAATTCGGTGCCGGCTGGGACTGGAACCATGATTGCGATTATTGGACTTCCCTTGCATCAGTTGGATTCCATGATCAAAGAATTGTCATCATTCGGAAAGATTGAAGTTGCCAATTATAATTCATCTGATCAAGTTGTCCTTTCCTTAGAAAGACATTTCGTCAAACAGGTAAACGAAAGAGCTAAAGCTTGGGGTGCAAAAAAAATCATCGAATTACGGGTGAGTGCACCTTTTCATTCTTCCTTTATGAAAGAAGCAGCCGAGGAGTTCAAGCCGATATTGTCCGAAGTACCATTTCATAAACCGCGAATCCGCTATCTGAGTAATGTCACAGCCGATTATGTCGACCATCCGGAACAAATACGTAAGTTACTTGCCGAACAGATGGTCTCGCCGGTTAGATGGAAAGAAATCATGGATCGGCTCTATCAGGAAGGATATCGTTATTTCGCCGAAATCGGCCCAGGGAACGTATTATCACGTTTGTTCAAAAGAGATTATGAGTCGGTTCAGGTGATTGCTATCGATTCGGCCAATTCTCTAAATCAATTCGTGAAAGAGGCAGATGCAAATGATTGACTTACATAATCAAATTGCTTTAATCACCGGAGCTGGGAGAGGAATCGGTTTTGCTACTGCACAGGTTTTGGGTCGATATGGTGCCAAAATCATCATCGGTGACATAGCGGCCGAAGAGGATCTTTCCCGAGCAGTGGCTCAATTGAAGTCAACAGGAATTGATGCCAATTATTTTATGACTGATGTCACTCAAAAAGATCAAGTTAACCGCATGGTTGAGGAAGTTATATCAAAATGGGATCGAGTTGATATTTTAGTCAATAACGCTGGATTGACCCGAGATGCTCTCTTTCTCAGAATGAAAGACGAAGATTGGAATCAAGTACTTGATGTTTGTCTTCAGGGAACTTACAATTGCACCAAAAGTGTAATGAAGTCCATGGTAAAAAGGAGGTATGGTCGAATCATAAATATTTCTTCAGTAGTTGGTGTGATTGGGAATACGGGTCAAGTGAATTATTCAACCGCTAAAGCAGCCATTCTTGGTTTTACCAAATCGCTCGCTCGGGAAGTAGCTTCGCGAGGAATTACCGTAAATGCAGTGGCTCCAGGATTTATCGATACCGATATGACCCGAAATTTACCGGATGAAATCAAAAAAGGATGGATCAATCAAATTCCCGTTGGGCGGTTAGGACAACCGGAAGAAATCGCTGAAGTTATTGCCTTCCTTTCATCACAAGCCGCCGCTTATATAACTGGTCAGACAATTCATGTCAACGGTGGCATGTTGATGTTTTAAAAACAAACTGAATGGTTGGAGGTGCATGAAATGGATGTTTATTCCAAGGTAAAAGAGATTATAGTCGATCAGCTCGGTATTGAAGAAGAAGACGTTGCCCCGGATGCATCCTTTATTGATGATCTTGGTGCCGATTCACTCGATATCGTTGAATTGATTATGGCTTTCGAAGAAGAATTCGATATTGAAATTTCCGATGAAGATGCTGAAAAAATCACCTCGGTTCAAGAAGCAATTGATTATATTGAATCAAAATTAAGCTAACAATACAGCCACAATGCTTTTCCCTGAATCAGAACTCTTCGAACTTGAACGGCGGATCGGATATCGCTTCCGGAATCGAGCCCTGTTAAAAATTGCATTATTGCATAAATCGGCTCTCGAGGGGAAAGAGGGGCATTGTAATGATAAATTTGAATGGCTGGGGGATGCGGTAGTCGGCTTATATATTGCCGACTACCTGTTTTTGCATTATGAAAAACCACGGAGCTGGCTCTCGGCCATGAAAGCCAAATGGGCCAGCGAAGAAAGTTTAGCTCAAATTGCCCGCAAAATTGAATTGGAACGCTTTATTATTTTAGGAAAAGGCGAAGAAAAAAACCGAGGAAGAGAGAAGGATTCCATTATATCCAGTGCGCTCGAAGCCTTGGTGGGAGCTATATATATCGATGCCAAGTCGTATGAGATTACCAAAACCGTACTGGATACAATATTTTCCGCGGATGGCGGTCTTGAATTGGTGTTTCTTTCAGTGAATTATAAAAGTCTTCTTCAAACCTGGTCACTCAAGCATGAAGAATGTCTTCCGGTTTATCAAGTCTTCGAGGAATCAGATGATCGGCGATGGTATCGAATGGCGGTTCTCATTAATGGGCGAGAAATTGCCATAGGAGAGGGGAAAAACAAGAAAAAGGCGGAACAGGAAGCGGCTCGAAAAGCCTGGGAAAAGATTATTGATGAAAAATACGATATTAGTGACAGTCCATGTATTTAACTCATTTAAATGTCAATGGCTTTAAGTCATTCGCTCACCCGGTAACCATTGAATTTGCCTCTGGGTTAAATGTTATTGTGGGACCAAACGGTTCCGGAAAAAGTAATATTATCGATGCTTTACGTTGGGTTTTGGGTGATAATTTTCGAGAAATGCGGGTATCACAGGGGCGAGAAGTCATTTTTCACGGTGCTGCAGGCTCCAAGCCTCTGGGAATGGCTTTCATTGAAACGAACTGGATAGATGATCAAAACCCACCCTATGCCATTGGACGGCGTTTATTTGCTTCAGGAGAATCAGAATATTTATTCAATCAAAATCGCATCCGTCTCAAGGACTTAAAAGAAACCCTGCGGAAGTTTGGTTTTTTGGTTGATAGCATCGGTGTGACCGTTGTTGACAATTCTAAACTTCAGACGCTGTTTGATTTTCGCCCTGCTGAAAAATACTCTCTTTTTGAAATGGTCAGCGGAACTTCTACAGCGAAAGAAAAACTCACAACTTTAAAGATTTCATTGAATCGCGTTCATGAAAAACTTTTACGTTTAAAAGAAAGAGAGAATGAACTCAGTCTTCAGGTGGTTCGTGTCGGTGAACATGCTCGGCAGGAAGAAGCATTTCTTCAAGAAGAGAAGGTTTTCGTTGCTTTACGAAAAATACACCTGGGACAGCTGATTCAATCCCAAATCAAACGACTCAATGTTTGTACTCACGAAAAAATAGAAATTGAAAACCATAAAATCGAAATTGAAAACCAAAAGACTTGGTTTGAAAATTTGCTCATCGACCAGCAAAAAAAACTACAGAGAAAAGAAATCGAATCCTCCGAAATTTCCAATCGACTCCTCACTATCCGGGATGAGATACGAACCATTGAACAACGCATCTATTTTGCTTTGACCGAAGCTCGGCAACGAGTGAAAACTAAATTATTTACCCGACAAGCCCTCATTGATATCCAGCATGAAGAGGATTCCATACAGAAAAAAATAAATGATCTTCAGTCTCACCCATTATATCGAGAAACGCTGGAAGAGTTAGAAAAAAATGAAAAGATGTGCCAGACGCAGGTTGCCGAACTTCGAGTTCGGAAAGATTCTTTGAATGAACAAAAAAATACTCTCCAGCAAGAATTATCCCGTTTCGATACCTCTCTTCAATATCTTACCCAAGAAGTGAAATCATTACGGAAAGAAATCACCGGTATTGAAGAATCGTTGTTGTCTCATCAAAATCGAATTAAAAATATGGAAAATCAATATGCGGTCCTGAGAGAACAGTTGACACAATTGACCAAAGATCAAAAAGATTCTAAGGATAAGATCGCGAGAAAGAAGGCATTGCTTATAAAAATGCAAACCATACTCCAGGGATATGATCAGGAAGGAAAAGTCGATGAGAAAGTGGAAGATCTGCTTAAAAACCTTCTTCAATCCGGATGGCCCCGAAAGGTGGTTTATGCCTTCAATTGGCTTTTTAAAGGACTCATTGTGGTAGCGGACCAAGAAAATTGGCCAGGACCGGATATGAAAAACTTTAGTTCAGGTCAGAATTTGATCCCGATCGGTTTTTTACCCCCGGCTTCTTGCTGGCAAATTATTCCTTCGGGGAAAATAATCAAAGCCTTTCTTGATCCAGTTCTTCCTCAAGTAAACATGATTAGTCCGGATGGAAATCTGGTTTATCGAAGAGATGGTGTTTTGGTATTTCCCAGAAAATTGGTTACCAGCCAAAGCGGAGGTCGCTTTTATTACAGTTTGCAAAAAAGAATAAGCACTCTTCAAAAAAATATCCAGAGTGACGAAAAAAGATTTACCAATCTCAGTTCTCGGGAAAAAGAGCTGGAAAAATTGATTCTGCAGAAAAAAGGAGAGCTTGAGGGCTTACGGCTTCGTTGTGACGATCTCGACCGAGATAAAAAGAAGAAACTGGATAAAATTGACGGAATTATTAACCGAAAGAAAACGATCGAATCGGAAAGAGAAGGTCTTTCCCAAGAATTGGATAATCTTGAATGGGATTGGAGAAGTCTTCAGGACAAAATTGATCGGAGTGAGGAGACATTAAAAGAGTTCCAACGGAAACGATTCGACCGGGAAAAACTTCTGGCAAATGAAGAAAAGTTGATGGTTGAACAATCCACCCTTCAGAAACAGCTGGATCGAGCTCAAGAAACCCTGATTGAAGTGGAATGTGGTCGGAAAAAGTCTGAAGAAACCTGGCGAAAAATCTCCGAAGAATTAATACGTTTGAATAAAAATCACCTATTGGTTCAGCAACAAAAAGATACCGCGGTTGCGGAAATGAAGGAATTACTAAAAGTTCGAACCGAATATCAACAGCAAAAAGAAGTCATGGTTTCTCAAATAGAAGCTATTACCCATCGATTGGAAAAAATCCATCTTCAGATGGAAAAAATCAATTTCGAAGTACAGGAATTCACCGGCCGCCTCGAAGAGTATCAAGATTTTAATAGCGAAAATGTAGAAATCCCTCATATTTCCGATCAGCATCATCTCGAGCAACTCATCAAAGAGAAAGAACAAAAATTAAAAAATTGGGAAGTACGGAGAGGTTCCATTTCTCAATTAAAGGAATTGCTGGAGCGACAATCGTATTTGAAGGAGAAAATCACTTATTTTGAAGATGTCCTTGTTACAATTGAAAAGGAAGTTGGGGAATGTGAATGTCTCAGCCGAGATATTTTTTATGAATTTCTTTCCGATGTTAACGGTCTCTTTCAAAAAAACTTCCAAACTATCTTTGATGGCGGGCATGCGAAAGTAGAAATAGACGGTCAAAGTTTAGACATTGTCATCCAAATACCTGGGAAGAAAAAACAAAAATTATCATTATTATCCAGCGGAGAGAAAGCGTTGTGTGCCCTGTGCCTCTTTTTTAGTCTATTTAAGGCAGGGGGGTATCGTTTTTGTTTTTTTGATGAAGTCGATGCTACTCTGGATCATTTCAACAGTGTCCGTTTGGCCGAGCTGATCAAAGATTTCTCAAGGGAATGTCAGGTGATCATTGTGACTCATCAAGAAGAAATTATGGAAGTAGCCGATCGAATTATCGGAATAACGATGGATGAACCGGGAATTTCCCAGGTGGTACCATTTTTGGGGAAATCGATCACCCTCGTCTCCTCTTCTTAATACTATTTTTATTTTAAGATAGAGCGCCATACTGCTCGCAGTACCATCTGAAAAATGAAAATACACCCCCTCACCCGTCAGTTTACGACGTAAGACGGGAAATGTTCAAAAAAAGGTACGATTGGGGAAGACGCCCAATTGTGGGAGAGGGAAATTGAGAGAAAGTGGTGATGATTGAATGTCTTTATACTTTTTACATTTCACTGCATTTTCATGATAGATGTCCATGCCAGGCAAAAACCCTGGCACCAGGAGAGGATGAAAATAATTACCCCATTACTTCATATTTTCCCCACTTTAGCAAAGGGGGGTCAGGGGGGATTTGAAAAATTCGGAGAAAAGTAACAAAAACAGTAAAATGTAATAAGTGTAAGGATGAGGAAAAATAAAAGACGAAAAGATCGAATCCCTCTCAATCTCCCTTTATCCAAAGGGAGAGGTTCAGGTCATGGTTATATAATAATTATAAAAGATGAGATTGCCACGCCACCAGCCATGGATGTTTTTTCCAGGGGTATCTTTCAATATTCGAGTTTTTTGTCTTACGCTGGAGGCTGTTGGTGGCTCGCAATGACAACTTTATAGCCTTTATCTGTTTACTGGTTACTTGTCACTCGTTACTCGTCACTGTATTTTCATAATAGCAATGATGACTGGATCATAAACCGGAGGCATTATGGAGGAAAAAAAGGGGCTTTTTCGTAAATGGTTTAAGGGAATTGAAAAAATAAAAGATGGTGTTAAGCAGCAGTTTTCTCGATTATGGTCAGAAAATTCAATTAAAGAGTCGGACTGGGAAGCCCTCGAGGAAATGCTGATTCAAGCCGATTTGGGTCCGAGTTTAGCCATGGAACTGGTTGATGAATTTCGCGAGCTGAAAGAATCAAGCTCGGGGGAGGGAGATTGGCAATCGTGGTTGTATGATAAATTACATTCGGTCCTCTCAGATAACGATTCCTCACTTTTCACATCGGCTCAAGTCGGGGAAATGAAAGCGGTTATGTTAACCGGAATCAATGGTGTGGGAAAAACCACTCTGGCGGGAAAGTTGGCCAGGTTGTTTGCTGAGCAAGGAGAAACAGTAGCACTTGTGGCAGCCGATACTTTTCGGGCGGCAGCGGTTGATCAGCTTGAAGTGTGGTCAGAGCGCGCCGGTTGCTTCTTTTTTAAGGGATCTCCGGGTGCCGATCCGGGGTCAATCATTTTTGATGGGATCGAGGCAGCACAAAAAAAGAGGAGTACCTTGGTTATCATCGATACGGCAGGTCGATCTCACGTCAATAAAAATCTTTTAGCTGAATTAGGGAAGATGGGGAAAATCGTACGTAAGGCTTTTGTTTCTGATAATGTGGAAAACTTGTTAGTCATCGATGCCATGGCGGGTCAAAATGCTTTTCTCCAAGCTGAAACAATTGGCAAAGCGGTTCCTTTGACAGGAGTTGTTCTTTCCAAATGGGATAGCCAGGCAAAGGGTGGTATTGTTTTTCGTATTCAACTAGAATTAAGATTGTCAATTAAATTTTTGGGAACGGGAGAAAAAATCGAAGATATCCAGCCTTTCGATTCCGAACAGTTTGTAAAAGCCATCGTTTATGATGAGGAAGTTTCTTGACAGTCTACGCGGTGACGATTATCATCTTACTTGTCTTTTAAAAAACCAAAAGGGATCCGACAATCTGGAGTCATTCCATGTTTGAACAATTAGTTGATAAATTCTCTGGAATATTTAAAAAACTTAAAAGCAAGGGAAAATTGACCGAGCAGGATGTTGACTTGGTATTGAAAGATTTACGGATGGTTCTTTTGGAATCAGACGTTCATTATCGGGTAGTAAAAGAACTTATCGCCCAGGTGAAAGAGCGAGCCATTGTCAAGGATGTATTAGAAAGTGTTACCCCCGGAGAGATGGTGATTAAAATCTTGTGGGATGAAATCCGCAAAATTTTAGGGGGAGATGTCAGTTCGCTCGATACCGGAAGAACTCCACCCATCCTCGTTATGCTGGTTGGTCTTCAAGGGTCAGGGAAAACCACTACCCTGGGGAAACTGGCGGTTCGTTTAAAAAACCAGGGTCTTTTTCCCTTAGCGATATCGACTGACACCCATCGTCCTGCCGCCAAAGAGCAGCTCGCCGTTCTATGCCGAACTGCCGGGGTTGATTTTTTTGACGATGCTCAGGCTCTGACCCCGCTCCAGATGGTGCATAGTGCCATCCGTCATTCTCGGGGGGAAAGCCATGATTTGATTTTAGTCGATACTGCGGGTCGACTCCATGTCGAAGAAGAGCTTCTCTCTGAACTGAAAGTGGTTATCGAACAGGTGAATTTTCAAGAAATTTTGTTAGTTTTAGACGCCACCACCGGTCAGGAAGCTGTCAAGGTTGCTCAATCTTTTAAGGAGTGGGTGAACCCGACCGGTCTTATTTTGTCAAAGATTGACACCGATGCCCGGGGAGGGGCGGTACTGTCTATCGTGGCCCAAACCGGCTGGCCGGTCAAATTTGTTGGCATGGGAGAAAAGATTGATCAATTAGAAATCTTTCATCCCGATCGAATGGCGAGCCGAATTATGGGGATGGGTGACACTCTCACGTTAATTGAGAAAATTGGGCGATCAATTGATGAGGAAGAGCGAAAAAAGATTGAGAAAAAGCTGGTAAAAAAAGAGTTCGATCTCAGTGATTTTATGGAGGAGTTGAAACGAGTGAAGGATATTGGTTCTTTTGATGAAATATTAGGTATGCTTCCCGGCAATCTCCGAAGCGGGTTTTCCCAGATCGATGGGGAAAAAAACATCAAACGGGTACAAGCCATCATTCAATCGATGACGCCAGTAGAACGATCAAATCCAGCTCTCATCAATTCCAGCCGACGACGTCGGGTTGCCCAAGGAAGTGGAACCAGCATTCAGGATGTCAATCGATTGTTAAAACAATTCGAGGACTTTCGTAAACTCTGGAAACAAATGAACCGTAGTGGAAAAAACCCTTTTGCCAAACGAAAAGGGTGGTTCGGATGGAATGTATAGTGCGGCTTACCTCAAGTTTTTGACTTGACGAATACTGGATAATTTGAAGAGAAAGATAGGAGAAAGGAGAACAAAACGATGGCAGTGATATTGAGATTAACCAAGATAGGTCGGAAACACGTACCGTATTATCGATTGGTTGCGATTGATTCCCGTAAGGCTCGCGACGGTGAACCGGTGGAAATTTTAGGAAATTATTCTCCGATAGTGAATCCTCCGCTTTGGTCGCTTAAGCTCGATCGAATTCAGTATTGGATCAAAAACGGAGCAGAGATGTCTGATAAGGTGAAATCCTTATTAAAACAGACAGAAAGGCCTGGTTTAGAGTGAAAGATTTAGTTGAATATATGGTCAAAGCATTGGTTGACAATCCGGAACAGGTCAGTGTATCGGAAGTGCAAGGGGAGCAATCGGTGATTTACGAGGTTCGAGTTGCGCCCGACGACATGGGCAAGGTGATTGGCAAACAGGGGAGAATTGCCCGTTCCATTCGGACCATAGTGAAAGCGGCTTGTGTAAAAACCGGAAAAAAGGCGGTCGTTGAGATATTGGAATAAACAGCGAAAGGATAGTCATTGGGAAAATCATTAAGCCCCATGGTATACGAGGTATGTTGAAGGTCCTTCCCTATACCACTTCTATGGAGCGCTTTGCCTCGGGTATTTCTTTGATTCTCGAATACCAGGGAGAAGAGCGGATGGTGGTGATCGACACGTCCCAGCCGATGGGGAAATTTGTTCTTTTGTCCTTAAAAAAACACTCAACCATTTTTGAGGTTGAGCCGTATTCTGGTTGTTTGATATGGGCTGAGAAACAGAACGTGGGAGACAATCGGGAAGCCGATGAGTATTATGTTTATGAATTATTTAATCTGAAAGTCATAGAGAATGATCATTTCCAGGGGATCATCCAGGATGTAGTCGAAGGGCCGGCATATGACTATTTACAGATCAAGAAAGATGAGAGGGAATTCGTGCTCCCCTTTATCCGGGCTTTCATTAAAGAAGTCAATCTCAAGGCTGGATATATTATGGTGAGCTGTCCGGAAGGTTTCTGGGAATGACATTACGGATCGACATTATCACTCTCTTCCCCGAATTGGTGCAGTGTTTTGCCGACACGGCAATTATCAAACGCGCCCGGGAAAAAAATTTGGTTGGTATGAAAGTGCATAATTTGAGAGCTTTTACCTCCGATCGGTATCGAACCGTTGATGATTATCCTTTTGGCGGAGGACCAGGAATGGTATTAAAACCAGAGCCGATTTTTCTGGCAGTAGAATTTATTAAAGGTTACACAAATCGTCACCCTCGAGTTTTAGTGACCAGTCCCCAAGGGAAAGTCTTTAATCAGCGCATGGCCGAAGATTTTTCTAATTGTCAACATCTCATTCTCATCTGTGGTCGTTATCAGGGGATCGATCAAAGGGTTATTGAGCTCTGTCAGGGAGAAGAAATCTCGGTAGGTGATTATATTCTGTCGGGTGGGGAATTACCGGCGATGATTATATCCGAAGCAGTAATTCGTTTAATACCGGGAGTTCTCGGTGCTGAGGAATCGATTCGTTTTGATTCTTTTTATAATGGAATCCTTGGACCACCTCAATATACCCGACCACGAGAATTCCGGGGGTTGACGGTTCCCGAGGTGTTAACCAGTGGAGATCATGCATTGATAGAGCAATGGAGGCATCATAAGGCATTGAAAAAAACCCGGTTGGTTCGACCCGATTTGGTTCCTTCTGAATATAATGGGAGAATGTAGGTGTTGTCAAGGTGGAGCGGGAATGTTATAGTAGTAGGCGTCTTTTTACGTTACCTTGACTTGGATTTATACAATTGGATAGAGTCAACCTACCTGTTAGGGGAAGGTCCTGGCACTATCAGAAAAATGAAATGATACTTCTTCGGTAAAGATATTAGGAAGTGCACGGAGGTTTTCAGGAGGAGGTTATCTATGGATAAAGCAAGGTTGTTACGCGTAGTAGAGTCTACCTATATCAAAGAGGTTCCGGAGCTTGAACCGGGTCAGACCGTTCGAGTTCACTTGAAAGTAGTCGAAGGAGAGAAGGAGCGCATTCAGGTTTTTGAAGGTCTTATCATTGCGCTGAAGGGGTCGGGAGTCAGTCGGACCATGACGGTTCGAAAAATCTCTTTTGGAATTGGAATTGAACGAATTTTTCCCATCTATTCACCACGCATCGAAAAGATTGAGGTTATTCGCCACGGGAAAGTACGACGGGCGAAGCTCTATTACCTCCGCGGAAAGAGTGCCAAAGAGTCCAGAATTGAGCAAAAACGCGAAGAGTAAGAAGAAGAGTGCTTTGCGGGAAATAATCGAGACCGTCATCTGGGCTTTCCTTATAGCGATGGTGGTACGTTACTTCCTGGTGGAAGGTTTTTATATTCCCTCCAGCTCGATGGTCCCAACGCTGGTTCCGGGAGAACGAGTCCTGGTAGCAAAGTTCTACTATCGCTTCACTCAACCCCAACGGGGAGACGTTATTGTGTTTCGTTATCCCATGGATAAGAAGAAAAATTTGATAAAAAGAGTGGTTGGCCTTCCTGGTGAAATCATTCGAATCGAGAATGGCATGATTTATGTGAATGGTGTTCCGATTAAAGGAGATAAATTTGGCCGTACCTATTATGATGTCGGTTTTTACGGTGAAGGAGAACACATTGTTCCTAATGATTCTTATTTTGTTTTAGGCGATAACAGCCGTAATAGTGATGATAGTCGTTTTTGGGGGTATGTCCCCCGCAAGAATATTTTAGGACGAGCTTTTTTGATCTACTGGCCGCCATTTTCTATTCAGGTCTTACGTTAACCATGTTGGAGGAATCTCTCTGGAAACAGGGAAAAAGGTTTATTGGTGGAGTTGACGAAGCGGGGAGGGGACCCTTAGCTGGTCCCCTGGTTTCATGTTGTGTCATCTTCCCTCCTTGGAATTTTCCTCCTGGTTTGACCGATTCCAAACTTCTCTCATCTTCCCAGCGAGAACGACTATTTGAGCTCATTTATCGTTCGGCGTTTACCATTGGTGTGAGCATTGTCGGAGAGAAGCTCATCGATTGTCTGGGTGTTCAAAAAGCAAATATTTATTCATTTCGAGAAGCAGTCTATCGGGCGACCGTTATTTGTGTCCCCGACTTTATCATTTTTGATTGGGTAAAAGTACCCGAACTCAATGTTCCCTCTCTGTCAACTTCCCAGGCTGAAACGAAAAGTTATTCGGTTGCAGCCGCCTCGATTGTGTCCAAAGTGTTGCGCGATTCCATGATGATAACCCATTATCAACCACTTTACCCGGAATACGGCTTTGTGTATCATAAAGGATATGGAACCAAGATGCATCGTGAAAAATTGAACGAATATGGTCTCTCTGAATGCCATCGGAGAACCTTCTGTGGAAAATTCTTATAAAAAGCTCGGTCAACAGGGCGAGGATATTGCCCGTCGCATCATCGCTCATCGTTTAAAAATGAAAATTCTTGAACAAAATTACCGGACACGAATGGGTGAGATTGATATCATTGCCCAAGACAAAAACTCTCTGGTTTTTGTAGAAGTTAAATCTCGAGTCGTACTTAATGCCGGTCTTCCTGAAGAATCAGTTACTCCTGCTAAACAAGAAAAAATTCGTCGCGTTGCCCTCTATTATCTCATTTGTCATGGTTATAACCCTCATCATGTCACCTTTCGTTTTGATGTTATCTCCATCACTTTTCCTGCTGGTATCCTTTCCCGGCCGAACATTAGATACTTGAAGAATGCATTTTAAATCACTATCCTGTAAATACAGTGAAATGTAAAATGTAAAAAGTTTAAAAATAATATCTTGTAAACTCATTATCGGGTTTGATAAATAAAACCCCTACCATGAAAGGCAGTGACGAGTAACCAGCAAACAATGAAAACTCATTTTATTCAGGATATTCAATAATTCCATTCACCGGACCTCTCCCTTTGGATAAAGGGAGATTGAGAGGGATTCGATTGGTTGACCGTCTATTTCAAATCCCCCCTGGCCCCCCTTTTCTAAAGTGGGGGAAAGAATTTTCATCTTCACATGGTGCTACGTAGCAACATGAGGGTCTATCCTGGAAATACACCAGGATAACAGCCTACGGCGTAAGATTGAAAAACAGAAAAACCAAAACTGAAAGGATAGACCCTCATATTTCCATCTTCACATGGTGCCACAACGTGGCATGAGGGTCTATCCTGAAAATGTTGTGAAATGTAAAAAGTAAAAAGTTCAAAGATATTCAATCATCACCACCACCTTCTCCCAATATTTTCCCTCTCCTCACCGTGGTAGAGGGTCAGGGTGAGGGGGTGCATTGTTATCATCAATGATGCCATGGTCGTAACTTGGCATGAATGTCTATTACTCGAAAAAGGGGGATCGAAATTGCTGGCGAAAATTATAAGTGCTACTGCGGTTGGGATCGATGCTACCTTTGTTGAAACTGAAGTCGATGTCGGGCCGGGGATGCCATCGTTTAATGTGGTGGGATTACCAGATACAGCTGTTCAGGAAGCCCGGGAACGAGTACGGAGTGCTCTTAAAAATAGCGGATTTATCTTTCCTGCCCGTCGGGTGACGGTGAATTTAGCACCGGCTTCACTTCGAAAAAGTGGGAGTGACTTTGATTTGGCAATTGCGTTGGGTATTCTGACCGCGACTGGACAAGTGCACTTTCATACCGATAGCACGGTCGTCGTTGGTGAACTGTCGCTTTCCGGCGAAATACGTCCGGTTCAAGGAATCCTGCCCATTGCACATTCGCTTTCTAAAGAGACAAGAAAATATCGTATGTTTCTCTCTTATGAGAATGCACGAGAAGGTGCTATTGCTGGCAAAGTAGATATATTTGGCTTTCGGGATCTCAATCAGCTGGTTGATTTTATAAGAGGAACTTATTCAATTGATCCAACCACCATTGATCCTCACAGTTTATTTCTCTACACCAATCAAGATGAAGATTTATCGGAAGTAAAGGGTCAACGGCATGGGAAAAGAGCCCTCGAAATTTCTGCTGCCGGCGGGCATCATCTTTTGTTTGTCGGTCCTCCCGGATCAGGAAAAACCATGCTTTCCAAGCGCCTTCCAGGATTGCTTCCCTTACTCACCCTTGAAGAAGCAATCGAGGTGACGAAAATTCATAGCGTTGCTGGCTTGATTTCGGGAGAGCGACCCTTAGTGACCAAGCGCCCCTTTCGATCTCCTCATCACACCATTTCCGATGTCGCACTGATCGGTGGAGGTCAATGGCCACGTCCTGGAGAAATCAGCCTCTCTCACCACGGAGTTCTATTTCTCGATGAAGCATTAGAGTTTAAGCGCAATGTCCTCGAGGCTCTGCGCGAACCGCTGGAAGAGGGGAAAATCACGATTTCGCGAGCCAGTATGACTATGACGTACCCAGCTAAGTTTACTTTAGTGGCGAGCTGTAATCCCTGTCCGTGTGGCTATCTTGGGGATAATAAACGTGCCTGTACCTGTTCAACTCAACAAATTGTCCGATATCGTAGTCGTCTTTCGGGACCTTTTTTGGATCGCATGGACCTTCAGGTTGAAATCCCTCGTCTTGATTATTCTGAACTCTCCTCCAATATCCAGGAAGAAACCTCAGAAGATGTTAGGAAGCGAGTTGAAAGAGTACGCATTCTGCAAAGAGAACGTTTTGCAAAAGAGGGAATTCTCGTCAATGGGGAAATGAAGGTTCGCCATATCAAGCGGTATTGTGTTTGTACTAGTGAAGCTCATGAATTGCTCCAAAAATCGATTGAAAATCTGGCGCTGAGTGCTCGAGCCTATCACCGTATTCTCAAGGTTGCTCGTACCATTGCCGATCTTGCCAGATCAGAAAAAATTGAAGTCGAGCATGTGGCTGAGGCGATTCAATATCGAACCCTTGATCGCAAGTATTTGGAGTTTTAAAGTGGATGAACTACCGTATTGGGTCGCTTTTAACCATTTACCTGGTGTGGGACCGATCCGTTTTCAGAAAATATTAGATCGATTTGGATCAGCTGCTCGAGCTTGGGAAGCTCCTCCAGCTGAGTTCATTTTGTGTTTGGGGAAAAAATTTGCTGATGACATTCTACCG
>Ga0172365_10000922_pt1 | contig 20726 bp, 19 predicted proteins | sample LakKivSesite48cm_FD_114535 | JGI IMG/M metagenome (GOLD analysis project Ga0172365, IMG submission 114535) | Sediment microbial communities from Lake Kivu, Rwanda - Sediment site 48cm | ecosystem: Environmental > Aquatic > Freshwater > Lake > Sediment | place: Rwanda: Western Province, Lake... | reverse complement strand
TACTTTTTTCTCCGCGTTGGAAAGTTTTTGCCATTGTTCGAAGGTTCCAGGACTACCCGCATCTAACCATTGTTGTCTAGCTAATTTGTTACTTCTACCTCTCACTAAAAAGAATAAACCGACCCCTACTACTACCGCGGTGCCTAATCCAATCCATATTAAACTTTTGTTTTTCATACTATTTGATTGTTAAAAGTGGAGAAACTTGTTGCATAGGTGAATTGTATTGAAACACCAATGGTGAACCAACTTTATAAGTTTTAGCTTGATTTTTTATTGCATCAAATTCACTTTGATTATCAACACTTGTTTTACCCGTAATCTTTTTCAATGCTCCTTCGGTTTCACTACCAAAACTTGCATCCGCACCGAAACGAGGTAACGACTTGCTATCTATCCGTAGAAGATAGTTTTGTAATTCACGTACTACCGCACCCTTGCTTCCCTTTTTAATAGGGAAACCCTCAACTTTACTTGGTGGTGTAGGAGTTGGGGTCGGTGTAGGAGTATCTTTTGGTTTTTCTTGATTAAGTTTTTCCTCATCGGGTTTTTTTAATTTCTTATAAATCAAAAAACCTCCAATTAAAATTGGAACGGAAATGAGTGTCCATTTTACCCACGTTTGCATTACTAGAATTTAATAAGTTTTAAAAATAGTGTCCATAGAATACCTACAACACCGATACCCCCAACGATGGAGGCATTTCTCAATTTGTCGTTTTCGACGTATTTATTTAGCTTTTCAACTTGCTTAACTAATCCTATGTGACCAAATTCTTTATCACCTATAACAGTGGTAGAGATTTTAGTTAAGTGCGTATCAATATCATTAAGCCTATCGTTCATACTATCTTGTTTTTCGGATAGTTGAATCAATAGTTTCTTTATAATCGTTAAATCGGACTCGGACATAGCTTTACTATTTCGGTTTTTCAATCCGAATCACATAACCACTTCAAAAATAGTGAAAATTAAACCAGAAAATACCCTTATTTTTCCTTTAGCCCATACTTAATAAACCTATACCAAACTCGCTCGTGGATATAGTATTGGATGGGTTTATAGACTAGTTCGGCTACCGAGAATATAGCCCCTACTTTTAAGCTACCCGTAGCAAAGTACATGATACCGAATCCGATACCGCTACTTACTAACCTATAAGAGATAGTTTTGGCTATGTGCCTACGCTTATCAACAATCATATATTAGCGTTTTTAGTTTTTTCCTTTAGGGCTTGACGTATCTTGGTACCGCTTATTTCGGCAATCTTTGGGGGGGGTACATATTCTTTTACTTCGTATCCCACATCCCTTCCGTAATATACCCCTACGATATCGGGAATAATGATTATACGGACTTTGCCAATCGATATAAGTTCTTGATAACGAATCTCTAATATCTCTTTTACTTGTTCCGCACTTTTGGGATTATTCTCATCCGTATCTACATCCCTAATGGCAATTAATACGGGAATGTTCTCCTTAATTTTTTGACTAAAAAGCCAATCGTGTCCATCGTGTAGGTTTTGCCAACGACCTATAAACAAAGCGTACTTACTACTCATATATTAAATTTAAACTTTATTAAACTTAAACAATCCTGCTCCCCATGCTTGGAGGTATTTAAATTTAAGAAATCCTCCTCTTTTGGGTTTGGAATCTCAAAATCCTTTACGTGGAAATCCTCTCTCCCCCTCTTACCCTCATAGGTCAAATATACAAATCTTGCGTATGGCATAAGGTGTTTTATATCATACCTCATTGATTTATAAGGTGTTACGAAGCTACAAATCACAAAATGCCCTAACGACTCTAGGTATTTGGCTACCGCAATAGCCCTTTCTACGTTTTTGAGCCTTGCCTCCTTACCGAAATTTAAATCGTTAAATACTTCCCTAAACTTGTCACCATCGACTAGAATAGGTTTTTCACCTTTCGTATCAAGGTGGTCAAATAATAAATGTGCAAGGGTAGTTTTACCGCTACAAGGTTGTCCAAAAAGCCAAATTATCACTACAAAAAATTTTAATTTTCACTATCTTAGCCATACAAAATTAAAGACTTTTAAAGATAATTACCATGCAAGTAAGCATCCCCGTATCCATTGGCGAATTATTTGATAAGGTATCAATCCTTCAAATTAAACTTCGCTACATATCCGAACCTTCTAAGCATATAAATATACACAAAGAGTGGAGTACGCTATGCAAGATAGCAAAAGAAATCGACCCCGCGTATGAGGTTAGTAAAAACTATCGTTTGCTTCTTTCGATTAACGAACAACTTTGGCATATAGAAGATGGCAAAAGGGATTGCGAAAGGAAAAAGGATTTTGGGGATACTTTTGTTGATTTAGCCCGTAATGTTTATATAAAAAATGATAGGAGGGCTTTTATCAAAAGGAAAATAAATGAAGAGTATGGCTCCTCAATTATAGAAGAAAAGTCATACAAAAATTACTAAATTAAAAAAAATGGCACACACTGCACAACAAGATTTTTGTAAAAAAGTAAAAGCAATTTTTCCCGAGTATTTCGATAACGTAGATGTATGCGATATTGGTTCATTGGATATTAATGGGAACAATCATTACTTATTTAAAAATTATACTTACATAGGAGTAGATATTGGTAGAGGCAAAAATGTAAATATAGTATCAAAGGCACATGAATTTAAACCTATAAATGGCAAATTTGATATTGTTATTTCAACCGAGTGTTTAGAACATGATATGTATTGGGCGAAAACTATTACAAATATTTGTGAAAACTTATTGAGGGATGGTGGCTTATTTTTAATGACATGTGCCACAACGGGCAGACCTGAACATGGAACAGCTAGAACAACTGTATTTGATTCTCCGTTCACATCCACTAGCGAAGGTTGGTCGGATTATTATATGAACCTTACCGAAGAGGATATCATGAACGCAATTGATTTAAAATATTACTTTAAACTATGGCATTTTTACACACATGAAGAAACCCACGACTTATACTTGTGGGGGATAAAACATTAATAATGGTAATTGATGTAGTAATACTTACTAATAGCTCTAAGGAGGTATGTGAAATTACAAAAAGAACAATTACATCTCTCCACGATAGCGAAACAAATTTTAAATTTAAAGTGCACCTAATAGATTCAAATGAATATTCATCGAAAGACTATGAAAAAATAGTTTATAGATATGATTTTATCAACGAACCATTTAATTATAATCGTTTTTTAAATTATGCTTTTCGTAATGTAAGTAGCGATTGGATTATAATAAGTAATAATGATATTGGTTATGAAAGGGGATGGTTTAGCGAGATAATGGAAATACACAAATTAAGACCCGATATTCATTCTTTTTCTCCGAAAGACCCATTGTTGTATATGAAGTATTTTAGCAATCACTTTATTGGAGGAAAAGATTTATACTATGAATCATACAAAGTTAGTGAAGCTGTCATGGGCTGGTGTTTGGTAATAAAGAGAGAAAGTTTAAATAAATTATTGCCTTTTGATGAAATATTTGATATGTATTATCAAGACAATGATTATGCGGAAAACCTAAAAAAAAATGGAATACGTCATGCTTTAGCAAGACATTCAATAGCTTGTCATTTAAACACTCTAAATATTGGAAAAAGCAATGAAAATATAAAAGGTAAAATGAAGGAAGATGAAATAAAATTTAGAAGCAAATGGAAAGTTTGAAACCAATTTGTTTAAATTTAGAGGCTTGTAGTGGATTAGGGGATTTGATATGTGCAACCCCAACCATTAGAAAGATTAGCGAGGCTTACGGACAAAAGATTACTATACTTTCTCCTATGCCCGAACTTTTTAAAATGAATCCTTTTGTAGAGTTTAGTTATAAATTTAAATCCGTTGATTTTGATTACTTTAACGATAATTACCTAGTACACAACTCATTTTACAACGTCGGTAAAAAGAACGATAGAGGAATAGAGTATAAACATAATCGTATTGATATAAGGCAATTCCATGCTATCCATCTAGGGTTTATGCTCACTAAAAGCGAGATGGAATGTTTCTACTTACCAACGGAGGATATTAAAAAAGAGCAAATACCTAACGATAAGTACGTCGTTATACATCCCGTTACAACGTGGGGAACTAGGACATGGCCTGCAATTAATTGGATGAACCTTACCGCTAAACTTATTGAGATGGATTATAGTGTTGTTTCGATAGGAAAAGACTCATCGGAGAAAGGATTTTTCAACGTAGATAAGCCCGTATTTAATTTTGAGATTGAAAAGGGTTTAAACTTAATGAACAAAACGTCGATATCCGATACATGGCACATAATCAATAATGCTCATGCTTTTGTTACTATGGATAGCGGATTGCTACACCTAGCGGGTACTACCGATACCAACATAGTACATTTAGGTTCCTCGTTGATTCCCGAATTTAGAATACCATTTAGAAAAGGAACACAAAATTACAAATATGCTTATGTACGAGGGGGTTGCGATTTAGAGTGCGGGTCAAACATGAAATATGGTGTTAAGGAGTGGGGTAATATACAAGGTGTACCGCCATTAATTAGGTGTTTGGAAAATAAAGAAACTTTTGAGTGCCATCCATCTGTTGAGCAAGTTTTAAAAAATATAAATAATGATTCCTAAAATCTTTTTCCAAAGTAGCCTCCCCCGTAGTGGCTCTACTATGCTACAAAATGTGATGGGGCAAAACCCCGATTTTTATGTGACCCCTACTAGTGGCTTGATGGAACTTATATATGGGGCTAGAAGGAATTATTCGGAAGTACCCGAATTTAGGGCTCAAGATAGAAACGTTATGGCAAAAGCGTTTGCCTCTTTTTGTAATGAAGGCATACATGGATTCGCTAAAGGTTTAACGGATAAAAAATACTTTTTAGATAAAGGTCGGTCTTGGGGATTTTATATCGATTGGCTAGAATCATTTATGACATATCAACCCAAGGTTATTTGCATGGTTAGGGATTTACGTGATGTGTTTTGTAGCATGGAGAAGTTATACCGACGTGACCCCGAACTAGATAACAATATGATTAATTGGGGTAACTTATCTAATGTTACTATATCTAAAAGGGTTGATACTTTTGCTTCGGGAGTGCCGATTGGTATTGCAATTGAAAGGCTAGAAGCGGTTATACAAGTAGGTAATGCTCACAAAATATTATTTATTAAGTACGAGGATTTTTGTTTGCGACCCGACGTGGAAATGGCTAGAATATATAACTACTTAGAAATTCCATATTACAATCACAATTTTGATTTTATCCCTCAAATTACACAAGAGGATGATACAATCGCTTCTTTGTGTGACCACATTATTAGGAATAGGTTAGAAATGAAACCATCGGAGGCTAGGTCAATATTAGGTGATGGCATTTGTGATTGGATATTCAATCGTTATCGTTGGTTCTTTGATTACTTTAAATATTCAAAATGAAAAAACTTTTAATAGTAACTCCCCATTTGAGTACGGGTGGTGCCCCACAAGTAACCGCCAATAAGGTCGCTTTACTAAAAGGTGAGTTTGAACTCATGGTAATTGAACAATCATTTGTCGCGTGGAAGTTTGTTGTTCAAAGAAATCGAATCATAAACCTAGTTGGTAATGATAGGTTCAAATCTCTAGGCGAAAATAAAACTCAAGAATTTAAGGACATAGTTGAAGCGTTCAAACCCGACGTTATATCCATGGAGGAGTTTCCCGAAATGTTCATGAGTAATGAACTTAGCGATTGGGTATATAGGGAGGATAGGAACTATACTATTATTGAAACCACCCACGATAGTAGCTTCAACCCTATCAACAAAAGATATACCCCCGACAAGTTTGTATTTGTAAGTCCGTACAATACAATGAAATACCTACACTTAGGTGTGCCTTATGAAGTAATAGAATACCCCGTTGATAAGAAGCCCCAAGAGAAAATAGATTACCGAAAGAAGCTAGGATTGGAGCCCGACTTTAAGCATGTTATCATCGTTGGTTTATTCACCCCTAGGAAAAATCAAAAGTATGCTTTTGAACTATGTGCCAAGTTACATGAGTATAAGATTAAGTTTCATTTTTTAGGCAATCAAGCGGAAAACTTTGAAAGCTATTGGAAGCCACTTATGGAGTGGAAGCAAGAGGATGAGCGATTGAATAATTGTGTTGTATGGGGTGAGCGTAGTGATACCGATGATTTCTTTAAATGTGCCGACCTTTTCTTATTCCCATCCAAAGGTGATAGAGGTAACAAGGAGTTGAACCCTATTGTAATCAAAGAAGCACTTACCTATCCTACATTATCTAAATTGATGTATAACCTTGACGTGTACTTAAACCGATATCACAAAGAGGAGGGAATGAATTATTTAAGTGGGAACATTGATGAGGATGCACAAAAAATAATCACCTTGACAAATGCACAAAAAGAGAACAACAAAGAGGAAGTTCTCATCATCGGAACATATCCCAATCTACAAAGTCGGGTGCAATTAACAAAGGATACTATATTGAGCATGAAGGCTCTCGGTAGGAAAATCATTTTGATTTCTCATTACCCCGTAGATACCGAGATACAACGAATGGTTGATTTCTATTTGTTTGATGCGTACAATCCACTAACACATCATTCGTACTATACAAGATTTTATAGGCATACAAATGAGTTTCACGTCGATATACAAATCAATGGATTGAAGCATAGTAATCAATCGCTCACTGTTTTAATAAATCTAGTTACCGCTACCAAGTTTGCAAAAGATTTAGGGTTCAAGCGATTATTCTATTCGACCTACGATGTAGTGCTTGATGAGAGAGATATCCCAACTATTGAGGAATCTTTTGAATATGTATCCAAATCTAACACCGCTTATTTAGGCACATTGAACACCCCTTTCGGTAAAGGCATACAAACCAATGGTATGACCTTTGATGTAGATTTCTTTTTGAACCTTTTTGATGATGTAAGAAACCCCGAGGAGTATAACAAGGTTTGCCAAAACATTGGGGCTCAAAACTTTCTAGAAGATTACATGGTTAAAAAGATTAATACTAAAGTAGATGACGTTACGTTAATCAATAACCACGAGCAAACGTTTTTAAAGCATAGCGGTTTAGGGGTAGCATCTAATAGTGAGTATTATTCGATTGTACCTATTGAAAAGCAACCAAATACCTACATGTTTTATTTCTTTACCTACAATGTAGATGATAGGGTTGTCAAGGTCGTTATGAATGAGGATGGTGGAGAGTTTTACAATGCTAGTTTTCAAATAAGTAAGTGTAGGGAGTTCAAAAAGGATTTTACCTACAATAGTAAGGCTATTGATATCATCCTAGAATTTTATGATGGGCATGTAGTTTACAAAAAGGAAAAGTATTCCGTAAATTCAAAAAATCTAAATACCTATAAGAATACGGGATATTTCAAATGGGTAAATAGAAAGCCAAGGGTCAAGTTAGTTCATATTCAAACCACTATAAACGATGAGAGGGAACAAAAAAGCCGAGAATCGTTGCAAAGAGTATCAAACCATGGTATCGAATATATCTTGCACACAAACGAGCCCTATAAAGATTTACCACCAAAATTCAACTGCCAACGACCTCAATGTGTATCAATGGAGTTGTTTGATAACGATACTGTACATAGGCTCGGCACCGCTCTTACACCACCACACTACGGATGTTATGAAGCATTTAAAAACGCAATATTAAGCGAGTTCAACGATTGCGACTTTTTAATTGTGTGCGAAGGTGATTGTATTATTGAAGTGCCGATAGAGGAGTTTGTAAATAAAGTATTCGATGCTTGTCGGATAGTTGATGATAACAACATAGGTTACTTTAGCTTTGGTGATACTCGTACACTAGAGCATGGGTGGTTACAATCGCCTAAAACACAAGATATCCCTAATCAAGACCTTGCATTTATAACTAATCACATCATTGGTTTACAATGTATTATGTTCCCAAAAACTATAAGTGGTTGGTTAAAGGAAAAATTGAGAGTAGAGAAGTGGGATGCTAGTGATATGTTCTTTAATCAAATATTTAAAGTTTCCCCTTACAAGATGGGTATAGTACATAAACGACTCACCTCTCAAGTAAATGGATTTTCTTTAATTGATAAACAAGATAAAAATTTTCTATGAGGATATTAAAGAATACTATACGAAAGGGTATGCTATGGTTTTTCATAGAAATAGAGCAAAAAAAGATAAATCGACGCATGAATGAATTGCAAAAAGAAATAGATAAGAACCCCGAATTATTAAATCAAGAGGTAAGCGTGGAAAACAAAATTGCATTAAGAGTTAATCTTGAAAAAATAATTATGTATAAAAATATGTTAGGGGTCGATTGCACTTTAGAAAAGGATTCTTTAAACCAACTTATAAATATTTAAGCTATGAGAATTTGTCACGTAGAAACGGGGTTGATACCTATAAAACCCGTTGGTCAAATGGGGTGGGGTGCGGTAGAAAAGATTATACGCGAATACAAGGGTTGTTTAGAGGAATTAGGGCACGAAGTCGATATTAGGTTTATAAATCAAATTGAACCTAATCAATACGATTTTGTACACGTACACATGGGCAACCTAGCACAAGAGTGCCACCGAAAGGGGATACCCTATGTTTTTTCTTTGCATGACCATCATACCGAACACTATGGTAAGGATAGTTATTGCTATAAGCATAACCTAGAAGGAATGAAAAATTCTATATTCTCAATTACTCATGCCGAACACCTATTAAACTACTTTGATGAAACCGACAAGTTATTTTATTTATCACATGGAGTTAATACCTCTTATTTCACACCTAACACAAACCGACCTAGCGAACATCGTTTGCTTATGGTTGCAAATAACGGATTGGGCGGGGATAGTGGATTCGATAGGAAAGGGTTTAGGTTTGGAGTAGAGGCTGCGAGGGAGTTAGGTTTGCCTATAACAATTGTGGGAACCGAAACAAATAAAGCCTTCTTTGATATACAATCCGACCTTAAATCCTACGAAAAGTTAAACCTAGTAGCTACCAATCCAACCGAGGATGAATTGCTAAAGCTATACCACGAACACACAATTTTCTTACACCCTTCTATGCTAGAAGCGGGGCATCCCAATTTGACCCTAATGGAATCCGCTAGTTGTTGTCTACCTATGGTGGCAACCTACAAGGGTTCTATGGAGATAGTAGGGTTATTTAACCTTAATGAATTAACAACAAATGAGGTTGTCGCTCAAATTAAGCGAGTTATGGATATCTACGAGGGTACAATCTTTGATATGACTCAAGTAAGATTGAAATACGATTGGAAAAAAGTATGTACGCGATTGAGCGATATGTATTATGCGGTTTCCTCATTCCATAATTTAGATAGCAATACTATAAGAGAAAAGTATGCAAACGTTTATAATAACACTATAAAATATTGCGGATGCTAACTTATAACTTACATCACGTCAAGGGTTTATACTTTCAACTTACGGGAGATGGTGGTAAGAATAGAGATTATGAAGTAACAATCATAGATAGAAAATCAAAAGAAACATTATATAAAACTATCATTGGTATAGGGGGATGGGTGAGGCTAGAAAGGAAATATTTATCCGATTTGGCAATCATATTGCGGTACGAGGGTCGGACAATAGAACAAATAAACTTTTTAGATAAGATTAAAGGTAAAAGGGTATTTATATCTTTTGAAAGTAAAGCGTTGGGCGACACCCTTGCATGGATTCCATATTGCTTAGAGTTTGGGAAGCTTTACGAGTGTAAAGTAATTGTATCTACATTCAAAAACTTTTTATTTGAAAAATCGTACCCCGAACTTGAGTTTGTAGGTCGCGGTGAGGTGGTCAATGATATTATTGGAATGTTTGAGATAGGATGGTATTGGGATAAGCAAAAAGAACCCGTAAACCCAATATTAATTCCTTTGCAACAAAGTGCATCAAATATCCTTCATATACCGCATAGGGAGATTGTTCCAATCATTGATTTTACACCGAAGGAACGACCTATGCAAGAGAAGTACGTGTGCATATCCATGTATTCTACTAGCCAATTAAAACTTTGGTACTATTGGCAAGAGTTGGTTGATTTTTTAATATCAAAAGGATACAAGGTTTTAGAGATTTCAAAGGAAAGCGAAATGATGGGGCAACGAACGTCGGACTTGAAAGGTGTAACGGAACTAGAGGATAAATCAATTGAAAACACTATGAATACAATTTACCATAGTGAGTTTTTCATAGGTTTATCTAGTGGGCTATCATGGTTATCTTATGGTTTACGTAAGCGGGTTTATTTAATATCGAATTTTACAAATAAGGAACATGAGTTTAGTATCAATACCATAAGGTTGTACGATGAGTCAATTTGTAACTCGTGTTGGAATAACCCAAAGTTTAGATTTGATAAGGGTAATTGGAATTGGTGCCCCGAGCATGAGGATACCCCACGTCATTTTGAGTGCCATAAGAAAATCACTAGCGACAAGGTTATAAAAGCAATAGAAGAAAATGAACAACTATAAAATTTTAGGATTTGTTGTAGGTGCCCACTCTTGCGGTGCTTGTTATGTTGAAAATGATAAAATCGTTGCCAACATAGAGGAGGAACGTCTTACACGTGTAAAAGGTTATGTAGATTTCGAAAACGATTTTGAGAGGTACCCCATTTGTAGTATTGAGCATTTAATACAACGATATGGGATGGATTTAAGCCAAATCGATTACTTCACTTCTTTTTTACCTAAGCAAACGGGTATACAGGTATTTACAGCAATGTATAATTTTGACATACCCGAGCATAAGTATATACACATAGACCACCATGAGGCTCACTCTATCCTTTCATATTATATGAGTGGTTTTCAAGAGGATACTTTAGTTTTTTGTGCGGATGCTAGTGGTGGGGTTAATTATTATAGTTCTAAAACGTATTTAGGCTCAAATGGTAAGCTACACTATATCGATGGCTTAAATTTAAATCATAGGTCGTTAGGGCATTACTACGCTTGTCTTACGGAGTTTGTAGGGTTTAAGAGATTAAAGGATGAAGGTAAGATTGTAGGATTATCGGGGCATGGAAAGTTTTGGCCTGAACTATATGAGGCATGGGGTAATGTTCTAAAAATAGAGGGTACTAGAACTAACGAGGATAATCACCCTATCGAGTCGGGCGAAATTTACCTAGATATGTACAAGAAGTATTTTGAGTTCGTGGGTTCTAAGTATTGGAAAAACAAGGGTACTATTGAGGATATCGCCCATACGGGTCAAGTATTATTCGAGCATAGGGTAATAGAACTTATACGAAACCTTCATGCGAAAGCACCACATACCAAAAAACTAGCGTTGAGCGGTGGAATATTCGCTAACGTAAAACTTAATAAAAGAATCAACGAACTTGAGTTATTTGAGGAAATTTTTATTTTACCTCCCATGGGCGATGAGGGGTTATCCCTAGCTTGTGCGGTTGGGGTCATGAGCCAAATAGAGCCCGATTTCAAACCCGTTAAGTTTAATGATGTATTCCTAGGCACCGAATATACTAGAGATGAAATTTTGGACAATAGCAATGGTTTTAAAAGGGATATGTTCGATTTAGAACAAGTTGCCGATTTTTTAATAGATAAGAAAATAATAGGCTTGTATCAAGGTCGCAGTGAAACAGGTCCTCGTGCCCTCGGTAATAGAAGTATTATTTGTGATTGTACGCACCCCGACACATACGAAAAGCTAAATGGAAAACTACAACGGAACGATTATATGCCATTTGCTCCCGCGGTGTTAGATGAGGATGTTGATACGATTTTTCATCTCGATAAGTCAAAATACGCTTGTGAGTTTATGACAATTCTAGTAGATACTAAAGATGAGTGGAAGGATAAGATACCAACTGTTGTTCACCCAAAAGATAAAACCGCTAGAATTCAAATAGTAACCGAAAATAGTAACCCGCTATTTTATGCAATTTTAAAAGCGTACAAGCGGAAAAGTGGTTTTGGTATTTTAGTAAATACGTCGTTCAATGTTCACAATGAACCTATCGTAGATAATCCTCAAGATGCTTTTAAGCACCTTCAAGGGGGAATTATTGATTACTTAGTAACGCCCTACGGGATGTTTTATTGATTAATTATTGAAGTAATTATTTTATCAAAATTAAATATATCTTGCTCCGTTCTATAAGGAAACTCATTAGGGGCTCCTATAATATTGTACTTTATAAATTGAGAAAACTTTAAATCGGGTTTACCATTTTCGGGATTAGCTAAAATGTTATCGTGTATAGTATAGCCAAAAACATTTGGTTTGTTAGCTATCCAAAGTACGCTTGACCTTTTACCAAGTGCAGCCGCGGTATGTTGGCAAAAGCTATCAATCAAAACTCTTTTTTCACTCCTAGCTATCAATGTAGCAATTCCTTTAAAACTCTCCGTAACCGAAAATACTCCATCGATAGGAGGTTGGTCATCTCTCCTTATGTGAAAAATATCATACCGATTTTTAAACTCTTGTACGATTCCCATAGCTATGTTTCTAGGAATATCTCTTGCCCAACTATATTTAATATCCGTTTGACCCCCGCCATTGGTTTGTAAAACCATTATTGGTTTGGCACTTTGCCACTTATTTGAATAAAAATTAAACTCTCTTTCGTTTATATATATTTCGGGTAGTTCACCATTGTAGGCTATGCCATTCATTTTGCACCATGTTTCAATCACCATTTCTTTTTGCAAAATGTGTTCGGTAACAAGATAAGGCTCGTTGGCGAATATCTTGATATCTTGATTTTCTACGTATTTAGAATAAAAGTAAAATTCTTGCCCATGATTAAACGTCATGTCCACGATAGGGTTATTTGAAAACACATCGGGATATGCGGTGAGAACGTATAATTTACAATCGGGGTGTTGATTTTTAATTGCTCGGCAAACCGCGGTGCCCATCACCGATTTTCCTATGCCACCATTGATGACTAGAATAATGTTCATTGTATGTATTTTTAATTTTCACCTAAACTCCCGTTACATGGTTGAATTGTTTAACCCTTTCCACACCTTTCCAATTTAAAATGGCACCACAATCTTTTCTTGTTCCGAAAACAATAACGTTGTATTTACCATCTTGATTAGTTGTAAAGGTAACGCAACTCATTGATTCATCTACAAGTCCATATCCTCTACCAAAGTGATTTTTAGGTGATACTTTTACTTGTGGGTTTCTATTTAAGTGCTTAAAGTAATCGGGTAATTGTAACGTATAAGAGCAATTTTGAACATCTATTTCATATCTATAAATAGTATCCCCTTCGGTTGGTGACTCGACGTAATTGTGTTGGAGCATCATCTTACCAAACTTGGCGGGGTCGGGATGCGGAATCAAGAAGGAACCACTTGTTTTTTGAATTACGTTAAAATAAATCCTATCGTTACCCGCACTGCAACAACTAGCAACTCCATTCAATCCGTTTCTGCAATATCCGTTGGTACAAGAGAGAGTGCTTCCATAAACAAATCCATAGTAAGCACTCGCGGTATTGCAACATCCACCTAGGATATGAGAATATCTACCCGAAATAGTATTGCAACAACCACCCGCTATACCACCAAAAGGAGAGGTATTTGACATACAATTGAAGCATCCTCCCATGATTCCTGTAAAGCTATTATCTCCATTTTGCATCGTATTACAAGACCCTCCCGCAATACCAACATAACATTTAGAACCACACGTGCAATTGCCACATCCTCCAACTACAACACTATATGTCGCATTAGCATCGTTTCCTCCACAAAAGGGTTTATTACTTTGTCCACTAAAATCCGTAATCATTGCGGCATTAGATGATGTTCCCGATGAGCCTGAGGTTCCCGAGCCACCACTTCCGCCCGCACCACCATTGACTCCACTAGAGCCCGAAGTACCGCTAGAGCCCGACGTACCACTTGCACCGCCTGCCCCATTTGAACCACTTGTACCGCTAGAGCCCGACGTACCACTACTGCCCGAAGTTCCCGATGCTCCATTACCACCACTTGAGCCCGACGTACCTCCCGTACCACTACTTCCCGAGGTTCCCGAACCCGTACTTACACCGCTAGCACCACTTGGGCTTGACGTACCGCTTGACCCCGATGTTCCCGAAACTCCACTACCGCCACTAACTCCCGAACCACCGCTTATTCGACTCACACCACTTGACCCCGATGAACCCGAAGTATTAGAAACACCACTACCGCCACTTACTCCACTCGCACCGCTTGACCCCGATGTTCCCGAGCCCGTACTTACACCACTCGCTCCACTAGAGCCCGACGTTCCCGAAACTCCCGAAACACCACTACTGCCACTAGTTCCACTTCCCCCGCTAACTCCACTTGAGCCCGACGTACCATTAGTTCCCGAGGAGCCCGATGTTCTTGAAGTTCCCGAACTGCCCGAGGTTCCACTAGAGCCCGACGTACCGCTTGTACCCGAACTGCCCGAGGTTCCCGAAGCACCACCTCCACCATTTGAGCCCGACGTACCACTTGAACCGCTCGTAGCACTTGTACCGCTAGAGCCCGACGTACCACTAGAACCCGAAGTTGCACTAACTCCACCACTGCCATTTGTACCACGAGAGCCCGACGTACCACTGGTACCGCTACTGCCAGATACTCCCGATGAGCCCGACGTTCCATTAGAACCGCTACTTCCACTCGTTCCACTACTTGCACTTGTTCCGCTTGACCCCGATGAACCCGAGGTTCCCGAGCCACCACTAGAACCCGTATTACCATTTACCGCACTTGAACCCGCAACACCATTTGCTCCCGACGTACCACTTTGTCCACTTGTTCCACTAGAACCCGATGTATTAGATACTCCCGAACTACCCGCTACTCCATTTGCTCCCGACGTGCCATTTGAACCCGCGTTTGCATTAGAGCCCGAAGTACCCGACGTACCACTAGAACCATTACTTCCCGAAGTACCATTTGAATTACTTTGCCCGTTTGCTCCCGAACTACCGCTTTGTCTACTTGCACCGCTTGACCCGTTGCTACCATTTACCCCATTCGCTCCCGAACTATTAGATAGCCCGTTGGTGCCCGTAGTACCACTACTACCCGAGATAGTTGATGAGCCACTTGCACCACTTGACCCCGATGTTCCCGCATTATTTGATGTTGCCGAAGAACCCGAGGTTGCCGATGAACCCGAAGCACCTGATGAGCCACTTGACCCCGAGGTACCATTATTTGTTGATGCACCACTAGTTCCACTTGAAGCACTTGAGCCCGAGGTACCCGCGGTTTGGCTACTTGCGGATGTACCGCTAGAGCCCGACGTACCCGAAGTACCCGCGGTAGCCGAGGAACCAAACTGACCAACCATCTGGGTATTCCAAGACGTATAAGTTCCCGAGCCTTGTTGTGAGAGTGGAGTGAGAACTAAAACTCCCGTTGATGGATTATATGAAACTACACGACCATAAATACTTACACTAGCACTATTAACAATAGTAATAAAATCATTGACTCGATAATCGAGCCCCGTATTTACTGTTATGGTTATATTACTAAGTGGCATTACCTAATTTCTAATTGTGTTCTCCTACCTTCCTCAACCCCATCCCATGACCTTACCGCATACCAATCTTTTCTAGTTGCCAATATCAAAGCCGAATAGCAACCATCGGTATCACTACAAATATCTATATGAGATAGTGTTTCATCAAATGTTCCGTAAGCATTTCCAAACCCATTATTAGGGGTTACCCAAACTTGAGGACACTCATTCAAATGTTTAAAATAGTCGGGTAGGCTTACTTGTGCATTACATCCAATAATATTTATATCGTATCTATAAAGAGTATCACCTCTTGTTGGTGATTCAACTGTTGTGTGCCAAAGTTGTGTTGTTTCGCACTTACTTGGGTCGGGGTGATTTATCTTAAAGTTATTTGTTGTTTTATAGATATTAGAGAAAAATGCACAACAACAATAGAAGCAATAATCTCCCGTTCCGAGTGTTTGTAATGCGGAATAGCAAGAGTTGAAAAGTGCTAGGTAGTTACCCGACCCAATTACATTGTTTGCATCACCTCCTCCTTGTACCGCATATAAATGTTGAGCAGCACCCATAAAAGTTTTATCATCATTCTCATTTTTTCCATATAGTCCACCTAGAGTCGCTGCATAATCGGCACCCGAATAAGTGCAGTGTTGTGTACCGAACATAATAGTCGCATACGCTGCACAACTACAATTGTCTTTACCCGAGAAAACAGTTGAACATGCTGAGTTGGCAAAATTTGCGTAACCACCCATAACTACCGCACACGCACCACCAACACAATGGTATATTTGGCAAGAGCAGGTTTTACCCGCAACACAACGATAGTTAGTGTCATTCGTTATTGAACCGCTAGAGCCACTTGTTCCCGATGAGCCCGACGTACCGCCTGCCCCCGTAGCCCCATTAGAACCCGAGGTTCCCGATGAGCCCGACGTACCATTTGAGCCCGACGTACCACTAACCCCACTATTTGCTTTATTACCACCAACTCCACTACTTCCCGTTGTACCACTTGACCCCGAGGTTCCCGAAACGCCACTAGCACCACTTCCTCCGTTGGAGCCCGAGGTACCATTAGAACCCGACGTACCCGATGAGCCCGAAGTTCCCGACGTTCCCGAACTGCCCGAGGTACCATTTGTTCCCGTAGAACCCGACGTTCCCGAACTGCCCGAAGTTCCCGATGTACCCGAACTGCCCGAGGAACCATTTGTTCCACCCGTACCGCTTGACCCCGATGTGCCCGAACTGCCCGAGGAACCACTAGTTCCCGAACTGCCCGACGTACCCGAAGAACCCGAACTGCCCGAGGTACCATTCGTACCCGTAGTTCCATTACTGCCCGACGTTCCCGAAGAACCCGAACTGCCCGAGGTACCGCTTCCGCCCGAAGAACCACTAGTACCACTTGACCCCGAGGTACCCGAACTACCCGATGAGCCACTTGTACCTTTCCCTCCAGGCGATGCACCCGAAGAACCACTAGTACCACTTGACCCCGATGTTGCCGAAACACCACTACCGCCCGAACTTCCCGATGTGCCACTCACTTGGGCACCACTAGAGCCACTAGAAGCCGAACTTCCCGAGGTACCGCTTGACCCCGAAGTACCACTCACTCCCGATGTGCCATTAACACCACCGCTAGAGCCCGTAGTACCGCTTGACCCCGAACTTCCATTTCCACCACTTGCTCGCGACAATCCCGATGAACCCGAGGTTGCGTTTGCCGATGTTGAGGTTCCACTAGAACCACTTGTACCACTTGACCCCGATGTTCCCGATTGAGCGTTTGCTCCCGAAGTACCCGAACTATTTGAAAGGGCGGAAGTACCATTTGAACCCGCGGTTCCACTAGAACCCGACGTACCACTACTACCCGATGAACCCGATATATTTGAAACCGCACTTGTTCCCGAAGAACCCGCGGTGTTACTTACTCCCGATGCTCCTCCCGAGCCCGACGTACCACTTTGCCCCGAATTTCCCGATACGCCCGATGTACCATTTGAACCCGCACTTGCGGATGTACCATTAGACCCCGATGTACCACTTGACCCCGAAGTTGCCGAAACGGCTGAAGTGCCCGACGTACCGCTAGAGCCCGTTCTACCACTTGTACCATTTGTTCCCGTAGATGCCGAGGAGCCCGACGTACCGCTTTGCCCCGAGGTACCCGAGGTAGCACTTGACCCCGATGAGCCACTACTTGCGGAGGTACCACTAGAGCCTCCCGAACCCGAGGTGCCATTTGTACCCGACGTTGCGGAGGAGCCATTATTTCCACTTGTTCCGCTTGAGCCATTGGTTCCCGTTGTACCCGACGTACCCGTAGAAGCGGAAGAACCCGCGGTGCCCGACGTACCACTTGTACCGATAGTGCCATCGGCACCCGTTAAGTTTACGTTCCATGCGGTGAATGTGCCACTACCTACATAGAGAGTAGGTGTTATCGTTAAATTACCATTTGCTTTATTGTATGAAACTACTTTACCAACAATATAGTTATCCTTATCGTAAACTACTTGTATGTAGTCGTTAGCCACATACGATAGGTTCGTCGATATTACAATCGATATGTTGGAATACGTTGGCATCAATTATTGCTAATCGGTAGATTTTCGGTTGAAACGATAGTGAATCCTAACTTTTGAGCAATCTTTTGATACACGATAGTATCATCGGTTCCCCAATCGGAAAGTTCCGCGGAGGTAAACACCACACGTGCGGAAATCACTGTATCCAAAAGAGGATTACCATTTGAACCATCTGGATTTTGATAATATTTTACATTTCCAAATCGCACCGCGAAAATAATTTCATCGGTAGGTGTGTTGGGTGTAGGGTCGATATTAAGTTGCGTACAACGTGCAACCATAAATTCGCCCGTAAGTTCGGTTTGCGTAAAGGGTGTTGTTTGAACAATCCTTTTAGCGAGGGGGTTAATTTTTGCTACTAGCATAGTTTTTGTTTTATCCTTGATTTACAACGGGGTTATCTATTTCTATTCCAACCCAAGTTTTTTGTGCTTCTTTATCTTTTCTTGTTCCTATTACAATAACGTCATAAGTTCCTTCATAATTTGTGCAAATATCTATTTGTGATTGGTCTTGACTCATTACTCCATATCCATTACCAAAATGATTGGTTGGTGATATTGAAACGTAATCATTGCAATTTAAAAATTTATAGTAAGAAGGCAATTGCAAAGTTGCTTGGCAATTACATGTATTTACTTGAAAGCGATATATATTTTCTCCTTTGCTTGGAGACTCAATCGTTCTGTGTACAAGGTAGTGTGTATCTTTTTTCGCGGGGTCGGGATGGTCAATATGAAAATTATCGGTGTATTTAGATATTCCTACAACCGCGGTTTCTCCCGCAAAAGCAACTGAATAATAATTATATGCTACGCTTCGGTTACCACAAGCCTCGTTATAATACCCGCCAGGGACTGTCGAGTTCGAGGCTCGAGTAAAATTATTACATCCACCACCAATTGCGGAATTAACAGACCCACAAACAACATTATAAAGTCCTCCAACTATTGCCGCGTTACAAACACTAATGGGAGTGTCACCACCCGTACCAATTTGGTTACTTGAACCTCCTCCTATTGCATTGTTACAAGAAAATGTACCATCACCGCCATAAATTTGATTACCATCGCCTCCTATAATAACCGAGTTGCAAGTACATTGCATTGTAGTTCCCGTAGCGAAAGAACCCGAAAAGCAATTTGTCCCTGTCCAAGTTTGAGTTTGCGTACAATTGCAAACACTATTTTGACAAACGAAAACAAGGTTGGTACTCACGCTAGGTGATGTTCCCGAATTTCCCGATGAGCCCGACGTACCACTAGAGCCCGTTCCACCATTTACTCCACTTCCGCCACTCACTCCGCTACCGCCCGAAGCCCCGTTTGCTCCGCTCGTACCACTTGACCCCGAGGTAGCACTTGCTCCACTTACACCACTACCACCCGAAGCACCATTACTACCCGACGTACCACTAGAGCCACTTGTTCCCGATACTCCGCTTCCGCCCGATGACCGACCCGCTCCGCTACTACCACTTGTGCCCGTAGAACCCGACGTTCCACTTCCACCACTTGCTCCACTACCACCCGAAGCACCATTACTACCCGACGTACCACTAGAGCCACTTGTTCCACTACCTCCCGAGGCTCCTGCTCCACCATTAGAGCCCGACGTTCCATTTGAACCCGAGGTTCCGCTATTGCCCGATGAGCGACTAGCACCGCTAGAGCCCGACGTACCGCTACCTCCCGAGGCTCCGTTTCCTCCACTTACACCCGAGGCTCCACTTGAACCACTTGAGCCCGTAGTACCACTTGACCCCGAGGTGCCACTCACTCCCGATGCTCCCGCATTTCCGCTAGAGCCACTAGACCCCGAGGTGCCACTTGTTGCTCCCGTAGAGTTACCACTAACTCCCGAAACACCGCTAGAGCCATTTGTACCTCCCGTACCACTTGACCCCGAGGTGCCACTCACTCCCGAGGTTCCCCCCGAAACACCACTAGAACCCGAGGTTCTTGATAAACCACTTGACCCCGTTGTTCCCGATGAGCCCGAGGTACCACTAGAGCCTCCTCCTAATCCGCTTACACCATTTGAGCCACTCGTTCCACTTGACCCCGAGGTTGCACTTGTACCGCTTGAGCCCGACGTACCGCTAGTACCCCCACTCAAACCACTAGAACCCGAAGATGCGGAGGAGCCCGACGTACCCGCGGTGCCCGAACTTCCGTTGGTGCCCGACGTACCACTAGAGCCCGTAGAACCTCTACTTCCCGCGGTGCCACTTCCTCCCGAATTTCCCGCGGAGCCCGACGTACCATTTGTTCCGTTGGTTCCCGAACTAGCCGAGGAGCCCGAAGCACCTCCCGTACCGCTAGAGCCCGAACTGCGCGAGGTACCATTTGTTCCCGAACTGCCCGAGGTTCCTCCCGTTCCCGTAGAACCCGCGGTGCCCGACGTACCACTTGAACCCGCGGTACCAGATGAACCCGACGTACCATTGGTGCCCGATGATGCCGCGGAACCCGAGGTGCCATTCGCACCCGAAGAACCTTGTATTGCGGTGGCTCCACTAGAGCCCGACGTACCGCT
>Ga0172365_10000921_pt1 | contig 20753 bp, 14 predicted proteins | sample LakKivSesite48cm_FD_114535 | JGI IMG/M metagenome (GOLD analysis project Ga0172365, IMG submission 114535) | Sediment microbial communities from Lake Kivu, Rwanda - Sediment site 48cm | ecosystem: Environmental > Aquatic > Freshwater > Lake > Sediment | place: Rwanda: Western Province, Lake... | reverse complement strand
ATAGCCCTCTCCCTTTGGGAGAGGGTTGGGTGAGGGCGACTGCACCAAGCTCCGGACAACTTGCGAGCGGGACCACAAGAGCAGAAGTCCTCAGCTTTCGAGCTCGGAAAAAAGCAAACCCTCACCCCGACCCACTCCCTTTGGGAGAGGGTGACTTGCCGGGCGGCGGCCGGCGGACGCCAGAGCCTGCGGTGATTGGCTTTTGAGGCGCTTAACGCCTATGGCGCAAACTCCCCTCTCCTACCGTCGGGAAAGCACAAGAGAAAAGTATGCCGCCGCTCGCTATGCGTAGCGCCCGAGCCAGCCCCGGCTCACGCTGTCGAGATCTTCGGGCAAAGGCACGAGGAAGCGCATGCCCGCGGAGTCGGTGATGAGATGGCGGCCGTCGTCCAAGCGGCGAATGTGATCCTCTTGCTCGACGATGAAGGTACGCGGCCCGCGATCCGTGACCACGCGCCACTCGGACCACGTCGCCTGGTGCAAGACCCGTTCGATGCGCACGATTCGCGGCAAGAACTCGCTTTGCCCGACCACGGCGAGAAGCGCCTGTCGCGCGTCCTCGGACAAGAGGCGCAAATCTTCCACGCAGGCGCGATCCTGCCCGCGCTCGTCCACGAGGGAGATGAAGCCCTCGGGGCGGGTGAGCGGAAAACAACGCCGGGGAGTGACCACGGCCCGCGTTCCGCCGGCTCGGTCGATGGCCACGAGGTCGCCGCCCGGGCTGCGCTCCAGGCCCAGCCGAGCCACCTCCAAGAGAGGCGCCCGCTCCGCTTCCGTCTCGTCGGCCTCCTCCTCGCGCGTCTCACCCATGACCGCCTCACGCTCGGCCGCCGCAGACGCCTGGGCGCGATGAAGCCGCGCGTACTCGCCCTCGGCCGCGAGCAGCTCGGCGTGGGTTCCGCGCTCGGCCAAACGCCCGTCTTTGATGACCAGCAAGAGGTCCGCCTGGCGCAGGGTGCTCAGGCGGTGGGCGATGGCGATGGTGGTGCGACCCGCGACCACGTTGTCGAGGGCGCGCTGGATTTCTCGTTCGGTGTGCGTGTCCACGGCCGAGGTCGCCTCGTCGAGAACCAGGATGCGCGGGTCGACCAGGATGGCGCGGGCGATGGCAATCCGCTGGCGCTCGCCCCCGGACAGCGACTGACCCCGCTCGCCCACCAGCGAGTCGTAGCATTCGGGCAGCTTCAAGATGAAGTCGTGCGCGTGCGCGGCCCGCGCCGCCTCGATGATCTGCCGAGGGCTGGCGCCGGGCTGGCCGTAGCCCACGTTGTCGGCGATGGTGCCGAAGAACAAGAACGGCTCCTGCAGCACGATGCCGATGTGCTTGCGGTATGCATCGAGGGACAGGCGGCGGATGTCGTTGCCGTCCACGCGCACGGCACCCGCCGAGACATCGTAGAAGCGGCACAGGAGATTGGCCACCGTGCTCTTGCCCGAGCCGGTCTGGCCCACGATGCCGATCATCTGGCCCGGCGCCACGGAGAAGCTGACGTCGTCGAGGACCAGCCGGCTGCCGTAGCGGAAGGACACCCGGTCGAATTCGATATGGCCGCGCATCTCGCCGATGGGGATGGGATCCTTGGGGTCGAGCACGCTCGGCACGCGGTCGAGGATCTCGAACAGCCGCTGCGCCCCGGCCGAGGCGCGCTGGGTGGCGGTGAGCATGCGGCTCATGCTCTCGACCCGGGTGTAGAAGCGGCTGATGTAGGCGATGAAGGCGGTCAGCACGCCGACCGTGACGTGATGGTGCAGGACCTGACGCGCCCCCACCGCCCACACCACCAGCAGGCCGACCTGGTTGAGCAGCACCACCAGCGGCCAGAAGAAGGTCCACAGGGCGTTGTTGCGGTTGTTGACCTCGACGATGCGCCGGTTGGCCTGGGCGAAGCGGGCGATCTCGCGCCGCTCTTGCGAGAACGCCTTGACCACGCGAATACCGGGGATGGTGTCGGCCAGGATGTTGGTCATGGCCGACCACACCCGCCCGCCGCGCAGATAGCCGTGGGTCAGCTTGCCGCGGATGCGGATGATGAGCCAGGCGATGGGCGGGAAGGAGATGATCGCCGCCGCCGCAAGCAGCGGATCCAGGGTGATCAAGACGGCGCAGGTGCCGACAATCATGAGCACGTCGGTGATGAAGTCGACCAGCGTGTCCGACAAGAAGGAACAGAGGTGGTCGGTGTCCGAGCTGATGCGCGCGATGAGATCGCCGGTGCGCTTGCCGCCGAAGTACTCGAGGGAAAGCCTCTGCAAATGCGCATAGGTCCGGTTGCGCAGATCCGCGGCTACCTTCTCGGTCACGAAGGCCAAGATCGCACCCTGCGCCCAGGCCAGAAGCCAGGCCGCAACGGCCGCGCCGCCCAAACCGCCGAGGTAGAGAAGCACCTTGGGCAGCGCCGCTTCCAGGCCGAGCTGTCCGGCCTGGCCCGGTACCAGCACCCGGTCGACGAGCGGCATGGTGAGGTACGGCGGGACCAGCCCCGCTGCCGTGCTGGCCAAGGTGAGGAGCAGACCGAACAGCACCGCGCCCAGGTGCGGGCGCGCGAAGCGCAGCAGGCGCAAGAGCGGGAACTTCCCCGTGACGGGCAACTCGGAGCTGTCGCGTTCGTCCGCCGGCGCCGCCGGCTGCGCCCGCGCCTTCTCCTTCCCCGACGGGAAGGCATCGCAGAAGTGGGTGGCTTCCTTGGCCACGGCCAGGGTGTGAAAGAAGCGAGCCACGACGCGCGTGCCGGCGCAAACCCGCAGCTCGCCGAGCCCGGCGTATTCCCGTCGCTCGAGGGCGAAGCCTTCCGCAAGCGGAACCCCTGTCCACGTTCCGCCTGGCGGTTGCCAGCACAAGCGCCGCGAGGTCAGGGCAAGGGTCGAAGTCGCGTAGGCGAGCTTGTCGTCCAGATCGGGCCGGAGCACGGCGCGCAGGCTTTCACCCTCGCCCAGGGCGAGGCCGGGCACGGAGGCGAGTTCTTGCTCTCCCAGATCCTTCATGGCCGCTTTCGCGAGAGGGCTACTCTATCAGGATTCGCGCGCGGGTGAGGCAGGTGTCGGGCGCGACCGAGCGCGCGTCCGGCACTTGTCGGGGTGGATGATTTCATGTCGATTGCCGACAGCTTGGCTGCGCTGTGCACGGCTCTGGCAGCCGAGGCCGTCGAGGCCCGGATGGATCGCTAGGGGCATTCCGCTCTGGCACTCGCCGGTCGATGGGGGCAGGATGAGCCCGCCGGTTCTCGGCGCAGCAGCATCATCATGCGCATTCTCAAGGTCCTTCACCTCGTCGGCCCCAATATCTGGGCCAACTATCCGGTCCTCGAGGCATGGGTCGACCTCGGCGCCTTCGATACGCTGCCCTCGAACACCCTGCCCGGCTTCGCCGACCGCCTGATGGCCTGGCTGCCATCGCTGATCGAGCACCGCTGCAGCGAAGGCCGGCGCGGCGGCTTCTTCTGCCGGCTGCGCGAGGGAACCTGGCTCGGCCACGTGCTCGAACACATCACCCTCGAGCTGCAATCGCTCGCGCATCTGCCGGTCGGCTACGGCCGCACGCGCGAAACCAGCGAGCGTGGGGTGTACCGGGTGGTCGTCGAATGCCTGGACCACGGATTCGGCGAGGCCTGCCTGCAGTCGAGCCGCGAGCTTATCTTGGCTGCGATCGACGATCGGCCTTTCGACGTGGCCGGGCAGCTCCGTCGGCTGCGTGAATTGGCCGACCAACAGTGCCTCGGGCCGAGCACCCAGGCCATCGTCAGCGCGGCCAAGGCGCGCGCGATTCCCTTCGTGCGCCTGAGCGAAAGCAACCTGGTGCAGCTCGGCTACGGCAAAGCGCAACGCCGCATCTGGGCCGCCGAGACCGCCATGACCTGTGCGCTGGCCGAATCCATCGCGCAAGACAAGGAGCTGACCCGGCGGCTGCTCGACGCGGCTGGCGTCCCCATGCCTGCCGGCCGCGTGGTCAAAGACCGCGAGGACGCGTGGGCGGCTGCCCAGGATCTCGGGCTGCCGGTGGTGGTCAAGCCGCAAGACGCGAACCACGGCCGCGGCGTCTCCATTCGCCTCGAAGAGCGCAGCGCGGTCGAGGCCGCCTTCGACATCGCCACGCGCGAGGGCAGCGGTGTGGTGGTGGAGCGCTTCGTGTCGGGCACCCAATACCGCGTGCTGGTGGTGGGCGACCGGGCTGTGGCGGCGAGCGGCGGCGAGGCCGAACAGGTCGTGGCCGACGGCCTCCACACCGTGTCCGAGCTGGTCGCGCTGGCCAACCAGAATCCCGAACGAGGGGAGGATTCCGCGCAGCCGCTCACCACCCTGGTGCTCGACGAGATCTCGCTCGAGCTTCTGCGCCGCCAGGGCCTGGACAAGAACGCGATTCCCGCCGCGGGTCAGAACATCCTCATCCACTACAACGGCGACCTCGTGGTCGACGAGACCGAACGCATGCACCCCGAGATCGCGGCAGACTGCGTGGTCGCGGCCCAGACCGTGGGGCTCGATGTGGCCGGCATCGACCTCATCGCCGAGGACATCGGACGCCCCCTGAAGGATCAGAACGGCGCCATCATCGAGGTCAACGCCAGCCCGGGCCTGGTCATGCACATTAAGCCGCTCGTGGGCAAGCCGCGACCGGTTGGCGAGGCCATCGTGAATCACCTGTTTGCCGCCCAGGAAACCGGCCGCGTCCCCCTCGTCGCGGTGTCGGGCACCAACGGCAAGAGTTACGTGGTGTCCATGATCGCCGCCATGCTGGCTGCGGCCGGCCGCACCGTCGGGCAGACCGCCTCGCACGGGCTACGCATCGGCAAGCGCCTGCTTTCCGCCAAGGACTGCACCGATGCGACCAGCGTCCGCCGCGTGCTCATCAACCCCTTCGTCGACGCCATGGTGTTCGAAACCTCCGAGAGCAACGTCCTTCGCGAAGGTTTGGCCTTCGACCGCTGCGACGTCGCCGTGGTGACCAACCTCGGCTCCTGCGACCACATGGGTGAGGAATACGTCGGCGACCGGGCTTTCATGGCCAAGGCGGTGCGCGCCCCCGTCGACATCGTGCCCCTGCAGGGCTCGGCGGTACTCAACGGCGACGATCCCGTGGTGGCGGCCATGGCGGAGAAGTGCCGCGGCCGCATCATCTTCTTCTCGCGCGACGGGCAGTCCGGCTTGATTCGCGACCACCTGGGCAAGGGCGGCCAGGCCGTGGTCGCCGAGAATGGCCGAATCATATCGCTTCACCGCGGGCAGTCCATCCCCATGGCGAGCCTCGACCTTCTTGCCGGAGAGCCCTTCGCGCCGGCGCCCATGGTCGCGGAGGATGTGCTGGCCGCGGTCTCGGCCGGCATCGCGCTCGACCTGCCCGTGGACGCGATTCGCCAAGGGGTCGGAGAAGCTGCCGGGGACTTCGGCAGCAGTCTCCACCGCGAAGGCGGCAAACGGGTTGTCGTCGCCCCATGCCGCAACCCCTCCGCTCTCGCGGCCTGGGCCGGGGCCATGGCGCAGGTCCTTCCCGGAGCAACGCGCCACGCGGTCCTCGAAGTACCCTCGGACTGGCGCCCCGAGGATGCGGCCGAGATGGGGCGATTGCTGCGTGAATCATTTGCCACGGCGTGTCTGGTGGGCTGCCCAGGGTTTTCTCCAACTGTCGAGAATCTATGCAGAATCATCGACCATCCGGGACGGTCCCAAGAAGAATCACTGACTTTTGCCATGGACAGAACAATCGGCGAGGCGGCTGCGTCTGATTGCATATTCGTCGGGCCCACCCTGCGTTCTGGGTGCGACCAGGCGAATCTGCACTGCAGCAAAAGGAACATGGTTCGCCTCGACCGAGAAGGGCTGGCGGCCATGGCAAAAGGCCAATGAAGACAGACAGCATTCGCGCTCTCCGTGGACCCAACCTCTGGTCGGACGACACCCTCCTCGAAGTCGTGCTCCTCGTCGATGCCGCGCTGGCGACACCCGCCATGCTCGGCCATCTGCGCGGCGGCCTGCCCAAGGACTTGGCAGCCATGACCCAGGCGACATGGGATCGCAGCGAGGCCAGCGAATCGCACCACGGCGAGGTCGTCCTCGTCGCCGAGCTGACGGCGGCGCTGGAGCGCCTGGCGGGCTCCGAGATTGCGCCGCCCTCGGTGCACGAACTCGCTTCGAGTGCCAAGTACCGCATCCTCGTGCCTTACCAGGAGGAAGAGGTCGGCCGGCGTGCGCTCGCCCTCGCGCTCGACCTGCTGGCAGCGGCACGTGAAAACCGTCGCCTCGACCTGGAGGCGGCCATCAAGGATCTGCGGAGTCTCAATCAGTCGATCCGCCTCGGCCCCAGCACCGGGGCCATGGTGCACGCGGCCGAAGCGCGCGGCATCCCCACCCGCCGTCTAACCGACGGCAGTCTGGTGATGCTCGGCCAGGGTTCACGCCAGCGCCGCATCTGGGCCGCGGAGACCGACCGCACGAGCGCCATCGCGGAATCGATCGCGCAGGACAAAGAGCTGACCAAGACCATGCTGGCCGCGGTCGGCGTGCCGGTGCCGCAAGGCAAGCCGGTCGAGACCGTCGAGGAGGCTTGGGCTGCGGCGCAGGAAATCGGGCTTCCTGTGGTCGTGAAGCCGCGCAAGGGCAACCAGGGGCGTGGCGTCTCGGTCGACCTGCGCACCCGCGAGGCGGTGATGGCTGCATTCGAGATTGCCCGTGCCCAGGACGGCGACGCCATGGTTGAGCGCCAGGTGGAGGGCTGCGATTTCCGCCTCCTCGTCATCGGCGGGCGGCTCATCGCGGCCGCCCGGCGCGTATGCCCCACCGTGACCGGCGACGGAAAGCACACCATTGCCGAGCTGGTCGACACCGCCAATCAAGACCCGAGGCGCGGCGAGGACCACGCCACGGTGCTGAGCAAGCTGCGCCTGGACGCCATCGGCCGGCAGATGCTGGCCACGCAAGGCTTGACCGTCGACAGCATTCCGGCTGCCGGACAAGAGGTCCTTCTGCGCCGCAACGCCAACCTGAGCACGGGCGGCAGCGCGGTCGACGTCACCGACGAGGTGCATCCCCTGGTCGCCGAGCGAGCCATCGACGCCGCCGCCATGGTCGGCCTGGACGTGGCCGGCATCGACGTGGTCGCCACCCGCATCGACCAACCGCTCGATGTCACGGGCGGCGCCATCGTCGAGGTCAACGCCGCGCCCGGCCTGCGCATGCACCTCGAGCCCTCGCACGGAACCCCGCGCCCGGTGGGCGAGGCGATGGTCAATTCCATCTTCCAACACGGCGAGAACGGCCGCATCCCGGTGGTTGCCGTGACCGGCACCAACGGCAAGACCACCACCGTGCGCTGCGTGGCGCACCTCCTCGGGCGCACCGGCCGGCGCGTGGGCATGACCTGCACCGACGGCATCTACGTCGAGAACCGGCGCATCGACACGGGCGACTGCAGCGGACCCAAGAGCGCCCGCGCCGTGCTCGGCAATCCGCGCGTGGACGCGGCGGTGCTGGAAACCGCGCGAGGGGGAATCCTGCGCGAGGGCTTGGGCTTCGAGTGGTGCGACGTCGCGGTCGTGACCAACGTGGGCGAGGGCGATCACTTGGGCCTGGGCGGCATCTTTACCGTCGAGGAGCTGGCGCGGGTGAAGGCCGTCCCGGTGCGCCGCGTGGCGGCCCAGGGCGCGGCCGTGCTCAACGCCGACGACCCCCTGGTAGTCAAGATGGCCGAGCTGTGTCGCGGCAGCGTGATCTTCTTCGGCCGCAATCCCGCATCCCCGGTGCTGGTCGCGCATCGGAACAAGGGCGGCAAGGCGGTCACAGTGCACGACGGCGCCATCGTCATCGCCACCGGCCGCGAGGAGCGGCGCGTGGCTCGCCTGGTGGACCTGCCCCTCACCCACGGCGGCCGCATCGGCTTCCAGATCGAGAACCTGCTCGCTGCAGTCGGCGCCAGTTACGCTCTCGGCATGTCGCTCGAGAGCATTCGCGCCGGCATCGAAACCTTTCACAGCGATCCCAAGACCATCCCTGCGCGCTTCAACGTGGTCAGCCACCGCGGCGGCACCGTGATTCTCGACTACGGCCACAACGCCTCCGCCCTGCGCGCCCTGGGCGAGGCCATCGAGAAGCTGCCGCACCAACGCCGCAAGATCGTGTACACCGCCGCCGGCGACCGGCGCGACGAAGACATCTTCCGCCAGGCGCGCATCATCGGCGACTTCTTCCACGAGATCTACATCTACGAGGACCGGTGCACGCGCGGCCGGCCCGACGGCGAAGTCATGCGCATCATGCGCCAGGGCTTCGGCCCCGAGCGCAGGGACCGCACCATTCTGCAAAAGCCAGGAGAGCTGGCCGCCATCGGGGCTGCCATCCGCAGCGTCAAGCCGGGCGACCTCCTGCTCTGCCAGATCGATCAGGTCGAGCTGGGGCTTGACTACGTGGCCGAGCTCCTGCGCCAGCCCGACGCGCACGCGCCCGGCGCCCACGCCGCCAAGCACAGGGTGCAAGCCGCGGAACTGCCGGCAAGCGCGAGCTAGGGAGGAATTCACCACAGAGAACACAAAGAACACAGAGGCCGGAAGAGAAGGGATCTGCACGGCGTCCATCCGTACCCTTTCCTCTCCCTCCGTCTCTGTGTCCTCTGTGCCCTCTGTGGTGAACATCCCCAGAAGACTTGGGGGCCAGACCGTTCGCCGTTCTAGTTCCCGTTTTCCCCGTACTTCGCCTCCAGGTTCACCTTCCACAGCGCCGAATCGTCCTCGCTGCCCGCGGCGATGGCGTCGACCGCCAGCATGGCCGTGAGCATGGAGTGATCCTGGTTGTTGTAGCGGTGCATGCCGTTGCGACCCAAGCAGAACAGGTTGGGGATGGCGCTTGCCCAACCCCGGATCTCGCCCAAGCGTTCGTAGCTGCCGAAGTAGGCCGGATAGGCGTCGGGCATGCGCAGCACGCAACCATCGCGCACGTCGGCCGCGCGCGCGAAGCCGATCTGCTCGACTTCGCGCTTGGCCAGCTCCACCAGCTCCGCGTCGCTCATGCTCCACAGGGCATCGCCTCGGTTGCCGAAGTACTCAAGGCCGATCCACACCGTATGCTTGGGCTCCGCGGCCAGGTAGGGGCTCCAGTTGTTGAAGATCTGGATGCGGCCGACCCGTACGCCCGCGTCCTGGACGTAGATCCAGTTGTCGCGCACCCCGGCCTGCGGCGCTTTGCCCTTTTCCAGGACGTGCAGGCGGTCGAGGAGAAGCCCGACCGTGAGGAAGTCGCGATAGCGCAGGCCCGCCGCGACCTCGCGCACGCTCGCCGGCGGCGCCGGCTCGACCATGGCGACGAGATCGCGCAGAGGCATGGTCGAGAGGAAGTAGTCGCAAGCCAGGTCCTCGCAGCGCCCCGTGGCCTCGTGCCGCACGCGCAGGCTCGCCACGCGGCCCGCGGCCATGCCCACCCCGACCACGCGCGCGCCCTGCCGGATCTCGCCCCCCGCGCTCCGCACCTGCTCGGCCACGGTTTCCCACATCTGCCCGGGGCCGAGCTTGGGATACCAGAAGCGCGTGATGAGCGAAGTCTCGCGCCGGAGCTGTTCCTTGCGGAAGTCGCTCGACAGAAGGTCGTGGATTGCGTGCGCCACCGCGCGCCGAAGGGACAGGCCCTTCACCCGCTGGGCGCCCCACTCGGCGCGGATCTCGCTGCACTTGACCCCCCACACCTTTTCCGTGTAGCCGCGAAAGAAGGTCTGGTAGAGCCGTCGGCCGAAGCGATTGATGAAGAAAGCGTCGAGAGTGGTTTCGTCCTTGCAGGGAAAGGCCTTGGCCCATAGGAAGCTCAGGGTGATGAGCAGGGTGTTGAGCAGGCCGAGCCGCCAAGCCACCGTCAGGGTGATGCCGATCGGATAAGGGAAGAAGTGCCGGGCGAAGTAGATGCGCGACAGGCGCGGCCTTTGCAGCATCACGCGATCCTCGCGCTCGGGATCCGGCGCCGGACGCCGGGTTTGCCGCACACGCACCCCGGCCGCCTCGGGGACCAAGTGGCGCAACACCGCTTCGCCGGCGAGCTCCACATCGTGCCCGAAATCCACATCGTCGGCCGCGGGTGCCCCCTGGCGCGGCAGCATGGAGAACCAGAAATCCATCACCCGCGGGCTCTTGGTGAAGAAGCGGTGGCCGCCGATGTCGATGCGGTTGCCGTGGTGCACGTAGGTTTGCGCGATACCGCCGACGGCATGGGTCGCCTCGATGACCACGGGGCGCACCTCGGTGCGCGCCAGCAGCTCCCAAGCCGCGGTGAGGCCCGCGGGACCGGCGCCCGCGATGACAGCCACGCGCTTCATGGCGGTTTCATCCCCGCACCGCGCGCGGCAGGCCTGGATCAGGTTGGGTCACGGCGGCGAAGTCTACGCTGTGCTGTTCGAAGGTACACGGAAAAGTGGACTCGGCATGAATAGGGAGAACCGACGAGACCAGCGGTCGGGCGAGGCCGCGGTTGCTCGGGCGTGGGTTTGGGGTTAGCGTCTTTTTCCGAGGCTCTCATGGTTCGGCACGCGCGCTGTCTTGAATCGCCATTGCTGCTTGCCGCGTCTGTGCTCCCTCTGACAATGACGGCGGGAACCGACGCACACGCCAGCAGCGTTCCCGATGTGACGTTCACCGCCCAGGCGGCAGACGAAGCGCCGCAGGTGGAAGCTCGCATCGACGAGGTGACGGTCTTCAGCGACCGGGCCCGGGTGCGCAAGCGCGGGCAGGTCACGCTCAAGGCCGGGATCAGCTTGGTGCGCCTGCCCGAGCTGCCAGGCGCGGTCATGCTCGACACGATTCGCTTGGCCGCCCAGGGCGCCAAAGTGCTCAGGGTCGAAGCCCTGCCCAAGACGCGGCAGCGACAGGGCATCGATCAAGCCATCAATCTCATCGAGGAGCTGGAGAAGGTGGACGAGGAAACACCTTCGCGCTCACCCTGCCCCACCTCGTGACCATCCCGTCGGACGGCCGCGCGGTGTGGGCCCCGGTCGACGCCGTCGAGACCAAGGCCACGGCCAAGCTGGTGGCCGCCCCCAAGCTCGTGGATCGCGTCTACCAGGTAGTCGCGCTCAACACGCCCACCGCCTACCCGCTGCTTGAGGGGCGCATACGCAGTTACCGCAGCGGTTCGTTCGTGGGCGAGTCGCAGCTTCGCTATCGCGGCGTGGGCGAGCCCTTCGAGGTGTCACTCGGCATCGACGACGAGCTGAAGGTGGAACGTAAGGTGCTCGGCGAGCTCAATCGTCAGTCCGGATTCTTGAGCTCCACCGCTCGCATCGAACAAGCCTACCGGACCGTGCTCGCCAATCGCGCTCGCGGCGCCGAAACCGTGGAGCTGCGCGAGAGCATTCCGGTCTCGAAGGTCGAGGACGTCAAGGTGGATCTCGACCGCAAGCGCACCACCCCTGGCTTCAATCTCGACGCCGGACGCGGTTTCCTCACCTGGCAGGTGCGCCTCGATCCCGCGCAGGAGAAGTCCGTCGATATCGCCTATGTCATCAGGCTGCCCGATGACTGGGTAGCGCCTCGCTAGCCCGCATGACCGAAGCGGCGTGACCGGCTTCCGACTACACGGCGAACCTGCTCAGCGGCAAGGCGGTAATCCCGGGGAAGCGCGTGAAGTCCCGATCCTCCGTGAGCAGCGTGGTGGCGCCATGCTCGATGCAGATGGCGGCGATCTGCGCGTCGAACACGAGATTGCCGCGCACGGCCGACTCTTCCAGCACACGTCGCAGCAGGGGCAGGTAGTGCTCTCCCGGCACGAGCAAGCGTGCCGAGGGGCTCGCCAGCAACGATTCAAGCGATGCCATTGCTTCAAGGACTGGCGTCGGAGGATCGAAGACGCGATCGTGGGACACGACGCGAAGGAATTCGCCGATGCAGAAGACGGGCACGGCCCAGGCTTCTCTGCCCCCCGCCAGCCGCCGCAGCGCCGCCAAGGCACGGGCGTGCAGGGGCGATTCCTCGCGGTCGGCGTAGACGAGGACGTTGGTGTCGACCGCAATCACCTCCGGCCCTCCATGACGTCGAAGAGCCGATCTCGATCCGCGACGTCGACCCCGGGGAGCATCCGTCCCCGGTGCGTCCGCCAGGAAAGCCGGTAGGCTTCGCCTCGCGTGGGACGCAAAGCCAGGGCGGCAGCGAGAGCATCTTCGACGAAGGCCGTCAGCGTGGTCCCCTTCTCGGCGGCTCGTCGTTTCGCAGCCGCGAGCAGCTGGTCACTGAGCTGGAGCGTGGTCCGCATACATCAATATGTATCACGAACGCATATTGATGTCGAGCCGATCCATATGCGACATTCCCACCGCTCGCGCCCTCCTCTCCATCCGTCTCTGCGTCCTCTGCGTTCTCTGTGGTGAACGATCCGGAACGCTACGCCTCGCCCCCGCGCACGCGCGAGAGCAGGTTCTGCGCCGGCACCAGGCGGTCGCGCTCAGGGTACGTGGGCGGGATGTGCAAATCGGCGCCCTGCGAGATGCCGGCCACGCCGCGCCGGCCGCGCACGGCGTTGTTCAAGAAGACCTCGAGCCTCCGATTTTGCCCGCCGCTGCCGTCGTAGAACAGGCTCACGATGGGCATGTCCACGTCGGCCGAGAGGCGGCCGTAGATGGCGGTGGCCACGGTTTCGGGCATACAGCCGAAGGGCGCGCAGTTGACCACCATGGCCGCGCCCTGCTGCGCGAACTTGATGGCGCGCCCGACCGAAAGCTTGCCCTCGCCGCCCAGGTAGAAGGCGATGTAGGGGGTGGCGATATCCAGGCACTCTTGGAAGCGCGGCTCGTGGCGGTCGTCGAGGAAGGGGCTGGCCGCCTCCATCAGCTTCTTCTCCCAGTGTTTCATCCAGGTATAGGTGATGAGGGTGTCGGCCTTCTCCCACGACACGATGGTGGTCGGGAATTCCTCTTTGTAGTTTTCCAGCGACGAGGTGTAGAGGAGCCAGTCGGTGATGGGCAGCATCCACGCCTCGCCCCCGAAGGTCTCCACCGCGCCGATGACGTCTTCGTTGGCGTAGGTGTTGTTGCGCACGTAGATCTCGCCCACGATGCCGACCAGCGGCTTGCGCGGACCCGCGGTCTTGACGGCGGCGATCTTCTGAATGGCGGTGCGCAAGGCGGCGCACAGGTCGCCGTGCTCTTCCGTGGTCTTGCACAAGAGAGCGACGCCCTCAGCGACCACCCGATCCGTCTCACCCGGAGTGACCTCGTAGGGCCGCACCTTGCACTGGGCCTTGAGCAGGATGTCGGCGCAGGCGATGGCCCGAAAGAGCGAGCGGCGCATGGGGCTGGTCAGCCCCTGATAGGCGTTGTTCGAGGCGGGCGCGAGGATGGCGACCTCTTCGCCCAGGCCTTCGCGCTCCAGCACCTGCCGGTGCAGCACGGTGTACTGGCCGAAGCGGCAGGGGCCCTTGGAGGTGGGCATGAAGAAGGCATGCTTGCCGCCCCGCGGTTCGGCGCGCAGCACCTTGATGAAGGTCCCGAGCGTCAGGGCGCATGGCAGACACTCCGAGCCGCGCGTGAGCGAGCGGCCGAGCTCGAAGGTCTCCTTGGTCTCGTCGGGCAGCACGCGCGCGTCGAAGCCGTGCGAGCGGAAGGCCGAGGCGAAGAGGTGGGTGCCGAAGGGGTGCATGGGCGGCAGCCAGATGGTGCGGTCGCGCATGTCGGTCGGCTCTTCGCGCGCGGGCAGGCGCGACCCGCGTGCCGGGCGCGGGCGGCGGAGCACGTCGAAGAAGGCCTCGAGGCGGGTCAAATAGCCGGCGTCGGCACCGTGCTCGTCGAGCTCGAGCATGAGGAGCGGTCGCTTGCCCATGATCTCCTCGGCGTAGGAGAGAAGGAAGCTGTCCGGCCCACACGAGAAGTTGGTCAGGTAGACCACGTCCATGACCTCGCTTGTCGCCGCCTTCTCCAGCACTACCAGGATCTTCTGGCCGTAGCTCCAGAAGGCGTTGCGATAGCGCGTGCCCAGGCGATGGAGCTCGGGCTCGACGAGGTCCATGGGCAAAACCGTACGACCGAGATCCGCGATCTTCTGCGGCAGGCCCAGGTTGGCGCCCGCGTCGTAGTTGTTGTAGGGCCGGCCCACGAGCAGGATGAGGTTTTCCTTCTTGGCTTCGGCCTCGGCGATGAGCTTGGCGCCCTCGGCGTAGCAGCGATTCTCGAAGTCGGTCTGGGCCTGCATGCCCGCCCGCCACGCCTGCTTGATCTGACGCGCGGAAACTCCCAGCGGCCGCGCCAGGTCGTCGGCCAGGGTCTTGACGATGTCGCTTTCGCGCATGCGCATGTCGAGCATGGGCAGAAGCAGGCGCGAGGCCGGCAGGTGGTTCATCAGAAGGGCCGTGCGCGCAGCGGCGCCGGTGCCCTGCACGAAGGGGCACACGGTCGTGCCCGTGGTCTCGTCGTTGGCGGGCGTGGTCTTGACGTGGGGGACGAAGACGAAGTCGACGCCCTCTTGCGTGGCCAGCTTGGCCACGTGGCCCAAGGCCAGCTTGGCCGGGAAGCAGAAATCGGCGCCCGCCATGCGCGGGCCGAGCTCGCGGATCTCGTCGGTGGTGGGGCCGGAAAGCTGGACCTTGAAACCCAGGGTGTTGAAAAAGCGCTGCCACAGGGGGTAGTAGGTGTACATGAGCAGCGACTGGGGGATGCCGATCACGCGCGCGTCGTCCGCCACCTTCACCCCCGCGCCCGCCTCGCGCCACAGGCGCTGGCGCAGGCGGATCATGCGGTCGTGCGGGCTCTTGCGCACCTTGTGTTCGCCAGGCTCCCGGCCGCACATGTAGCCCCACGAGGGTGCTCCGGCGACGCCCTCGATCTCGGCGAAGGTGATGCTGCACTCGTTCTGGCACAAATCGCAGGTCTCCTTGCGCAGGGTCACCTTGCGGCTTTCCAGATCCAGACCGTGGAAACGGGAGTTGGCGACTCCTTTTTCCGCCATGGCCTGGCGGGCCAGGCGGGCCACCCCGAAGGCACCCATGACGTGGCAGTAGGGCGACACCACCACCTCGACGTCGAGCAGTCGCTCGAAGGCCGCCACCAAGGCCTTGTTACGGGCGGTGGCCCCCTGGAACATGATGCGCTTGCGGCTGCGGTGGCGGTTGCCCACCACCTTGTTGAGGTAGTTCTTGGCCACCGCGACCATGACCGCGGCCAGGGCCTCCTCGCGCGTGGCGCCGCCCTCGATGAAGCGGATCACGTCCTGCTCCATGAAGACGGTGCAGCGGTCGGTGGCGCGCGGGGGCCGCTTGCCCAGCACCGCCGGGCCCACGTCGGCCACCTTGTAGCCGAGCTTGTTGGCTTGCTCCTCGATGAACGACCCGGTGCCGGCGGCACACACGTAGTTCATGTTGGCGTCGCGGATGTGGCCGTCGACCACGTGCATGTACTTGGCGTCCTGGCCGCCGATCTCGAAGATGGTGTCGACGGTGGGGTCGGTGAAGGTGGCGCCCGCCACGTGGGCGCTGATCTCGTTGATGATGCTGTCGGCGCCGATGACCTCGCCCACGATCTTGCGGCCGCTGCCCGTGGTCGCGGCGCCCAGGACCTCGATGCGGCCGCCCTTTTTCCGCTCCAGCTCGCGCAGGGCGCGGAAGAGCTTCTGGGTGGCGCCGACCGGGTCGCCGGCGGTCTTGCGGTAGATGTCGACCTTGAGCTCGTCGTTCTCGTCGACGAGAGCCAGCTTGGTGCTGGTCGACCCGATGTCGATGCCGAGGTAGCCGCGCAGGTTCTGCCCGGCCGGCCAGCACAGAACCCGCACCTCGTTGTTGTCGGCGTCCTCGTAGGACTCGGCCGTGGCGAAGTCGGGATAGATCGACCTTTCCAAGGTCAGCGGCCAGTCGTGGTGTTCGACGTCGCGACAGGTGGCGATGCGGTGGATGGCCCCGCGCGAAGGCAGGTGCTTGGGCACCGAGGCCCGCACGGCCGCGCCGATGGCGCCCACCAGGTGCGGCTGGCCGGGAATGCGCAGAAGACCGGGATAGGCGACCCCGAGCCAACGCAGCACCTCTTGGTTCAAGGCAACCCCGCCGATGATGGCGGTGGGCTTGTCGAGGGGCTTGGCGCGCAGCAGAGTACCGATGAGGGTGCGGGTCATGCCGCGGCAGAGGCCCGACCACATGGCGGCCTTGCTGTAGCCTTCTTGCTGGCGGTGGATGAGGTCGCTCTTGGCGAAGACCGCGCAGCGGGTGGCGATGGAGGGCGGCTCCGCCACCTGACCCAATAGCGTCGGGTCGTCGTAGGAGATGCCGAGGCGCGCGGCCTGCTCGTCGAGGAACGAGCCCGTGCCTGCCGCGCACATGGAGTTGGTGGCGTAGTTCTGGAAGTGCCCCTGACTGTCCAGCTCGACCAGGGTGAGCGAGCCGCCGCCGATGTCGATGATGTTCGCCGCCTCGGGGAATTCGGCCCGCACCACCGGGATCTGGCAGGCCGCGAGGTCCTGGCGCGGCAGCTCGAACGACTCGCAGAAGCGGGCGCTGTTCAGCCCGCAGAACCCGATGGCATCGCCCGGGCCGACCTGGAGCTCGGCCATGGCGTTTTCCAGCGCCTTGGCCGGCTCGCCGCGGTGCCGGGCGTAGAACGATTTGGCCACCTGCCCATCGCTGGAGAGCCGCACCGCCTTGAGCGACACCGCGCCGATGTCGATCCCGATTCTCCCTGGGCTGTCCTTCATCAGAGCCTTTGTTCAGATTCAGATGGTGGCACCGTGGCGGCGAGAATTACCACGGAACCCGACCATGCGCTAACCGGAAGCGGGCCGTTGCCGCGCAACGTCTTTGACGCTGGCGCACGCGGCCTTCGTCTGCGAGCCCCCTCGATCGGCGACGCCTGATACGGCCGTAGCCCCCGCGCTGCTTTCGTGGCACCCTGCTTTTCGTGAGCGTCACACCTCAAGAGACCGCGGCCACCATGCGGCTGCGAAGCGCCGAAGCGCGAGAGCGGGCGGAACTGCGCGCGGCGGAGTTGCGCGAAAAGGTTGTGACCATCGTGCGCAGTCAACTTCCCTCGGGGGCCCGGGCATGGCTTGTCGGCTCGCTGGCCTGGGGTGGCTTCGGCGAGCGCAGCGATGTCGACCTGGTCTTGGCCGGGGTTGACGGCGAACGTGCCACGGCCATCGAAATCGCCGTGAGCCGTGCCGCCCAGGCCGAGGTGGATCTGCTCGTGTTTCAGGCGTTGCCGCGGTCCTATCAGGACCGGATCGAACGTGAAGGAGTGCCCATCCATGGTGGCTGAGCCCGATGTGGTCGTGCGCTTGACCCGCCTGCGGGCCGAACTGGAATGCGACCTTGTCGCCATGAAGGCGCGCGCCGCCGAGGTCGGCGATTTGCTGCGCCAGTGGCAGGTGAAACCTGGCCTTGGCCGAGCCGAATTGGCGCTTCGATCTCGAAATTCCCAATTGGACCAAGTGGCTCCTTGGCGGAGTGGCCATCGGGGCGGTGCTCGGCGCAGGGGCGGTGGTGTTGGCGCAGGCGCCAGTGGTGACCAGCTTTTCCGTCGGCGAGACGCTTTCGGCGGACAAGCTCAACACGAACCTCGGCAACCTGAAGACGAGCATCGTCGATCTTCAGAATGCCGTCAACAATCCTCCCGAGCCCACCTGCCCGCGCGGGTACACGCAGGACGCGACGGTCACGCTCTTCGTCGTGTGCAAGAAGGGCGTGGACGAGGTGGTGAAGGTCGGCACCTGTGCCGCGGCATTCTGGATTGACCGCTACGAGGCGAGCATCTGGCAGAACGCGGACGGAAGCGCGACCCAGTACGGCCTCGCGTCGGCGACGGACTATCCGGCGACCTTCCCGGCCAACGGCCAGTACACGGCGCCGCTTTACGCCATGTCGAAGAAGGGGGTGCAGCCGTCGGCGCACATGACCTGGTTCCAAGCCGCCTTCGCCTGCCGGGCCGGCGGCAAGCGCCTGCCGAACGGGGAAGAATGGCTCGCTGCCGCGATGGGAACCAACGACCCCGGCTCGAACACCGGCACCGGCGGCGCCTGCGTCACCAACGCCAGCGGCCCGCGCGCCACAGGCCAAGGCGTCACCTGCGTGAGCACCTGGGGCGCGCAAGATATGATCGGCAACCTCTGGGAGTGGACCGCTGAATGGTACGCCGGTCTCGGCAACGCCTCGACGCCAGCGAGCACGTGGCCCGCCCCGAGCTTTGGCGGCGACGGCACATCGAACATCGCCTCGAGTGCAGATGATGGTGTTGCGGGATGGACGGTGGGATTACCGGCCGCGGCTCTCCGCGGCGGCGGCTGGGGCAACGGATCGCAGGCCGGGGTCTTCTCTCTTCACCTGGGCACCGCGCCCTCGTACTGGAGCAGCCTCACCTTCGGCGTGCGTTGTGTCCTCCCCGGCAGATGAATCGATCATTTAGCCAGAATAGCGCCATCGTCTTGCGCTGCCTCATGCCCAACCGACCCTCCGCCGGGGCCTCCGCCGCAGGCCAGGAGAATCCCTCTGCCGCGGTGGAGCACTCTTGCGGCATTCACCAGATGGTCACTATCCCTGAGGCGCGGATCTTGCCATCACGGGTGACTAGCGGCAGACGGAGGTGGAGGGCCGTTGCGGCGATGATTCGATCCGGCATGTCAGGCACTTGGCCGCGATCGATTCTTGCCACTGCGTCTGCCACCTGCCGGTCAAGGGGCGCGAGCACCAGGCCGGAATCCGGATCGTCCAGGAGGCCAGCGAGGCGCGTCCGCGCGATCTCGGGAAGCCGGCCCTTTTCCACCAAGTAGGTGACTTCCACCAGGGTCACGGCCGGAACCCTCACGGCGTCTCCGGCCGCGAGGGCTCCGTCGATCTCGCGTTTCGCAGTCGGCGACAGGAGTGGTGACCCCAGGAGGTACCACACAAGGGCGTGGGTATCGACCACCACGCCAGCCATCAGATGTCCCGTCGCGGGAAGTCGGCCCAAGCCTCGCGGCGAGCCTGGTCGATATCCTCAGCGGACAGATTCACGCCAAGGTCCGCCCAGGTTCCGGCCAGACTGTTGCGAGGCGCGGTACGGGTCGCGCGGCTCTGCAGGAACTCCACGAAATGCAGGACTTCCTGTTGGCCTTCGGGTGGGAGGGCCTTGGCCCTTGCCGCAATGATTTCCGCGGTTGTCATTTCCCTATTCTACCCTGTTGGTCGGAAGATGGCACTGGACAGCCTTCATGTGAAGTTCTCGTTGGCAAGGAGCCGCATCTGTAGGACAGACGTCAGACGGCCAGGGGATAGACCCGCTCGCCTTTGATGGTCTCGGCCGCGTAGGCGACGCAAGCCAGAATATCGTCGTGGGTGAGCCGGGGGTAGTTAGCCAGGATCTCTTGCTCGGAAGCCCCGGATGCCATCATCTCGAGCACGAATTCGACCGCCAGGCGGGTTCCTCGCACCACCGGTTTGCCAACCAGAACCTGAGGATTGACTTCGATTCGTTCGCGCCAATTCATCCTGGCCTCCTTTGCGTGTAAGGAATTTTGACTACCTTCGTGCCGAAAGACCAACCCTTCCGCCACCGCCTCCTCCCCAACTGACCCTCCGGCGAAGGGCGCTTGTCACCTTGGATGGCGTCGAGTGCAACATCGCCTCGAGCGCGGCTGACGGGGTTGCCGGGTCGACCCCAGCCCGGGCGCTCCGCTGCCTCCTGCCCAACTGACCCTCCGCCGGCGCGGGCTGCCCACACCAAGCCAATCTGCTGGTCGACCGGGCGTGCTAAGACAAGTGAATGACGCGCATGACGGTTAGCGACGTTCGACTCCACTGGCCTTCGGCCGAAAGGACCTTGACCAAGGGCGAGGAGATCGTGGTCACGCGGAACGCGAAGCCGGTCGCACGTCTTCTGCCTTTCCCTTCGGACCCAAGGCGATCGAGACGCCGCTTCAACCCGGAGGCGCACCTACGACAACTGCGGCGATTCTGGGAAGGCAGGCCCGGCCAGCCATCTACAGACGAGTGGATCGCACGCGATCGGGCTGACGGCGAGACGTAGGTCCGAGCCAACCACCGATGGCCCTTCGTGCCGAGCCAGGCCTCGATGTCCCCGCCTTGTGGTACCCTTAGATGCATGACCTACGCGCTAAGAGCGACCGTGAAAGCCGGCCGGCTGGTACTTGACGAGCCAGTCGACCTGCCGGAAGGCACGATTGTCGATCTCCTGCCCGTGGAACAGGGCGATGATCTCGACGACGAGGACCGGGCCAGGCTCCACGCCGCCCTCGATCGTTCGCAAGAGGATTTCCTGGCCGGCCGAGGGATTCCCTCTGCGTAAGTTCTGGCGGAGCTGCGCGCAAAGGCAGGTCGGTGAGTCAAACAGCGGTCGAGTTCTCCCCGGGCGCACTCGATCAGATCCGCACCATTCACGAATAGTGGCACCTCAATCGGCCGGCCGCGCCCGATCTGTTCCACGACGAGCTTGCCGCCACCTTGGAGATGCTCCGTGGAGCACCTTGGACCGCAAGGACATACTCTTTTCCGAGGATCCCGGGCCTGCGCCGAGACCTCATGCAGCGAACTCATGTCCATCAACATGGTGAAGGCCATGCGGCCTGTTCACAATCGCATCCGCCAGCACGATCGGGACATGGCCGCGCAGGTCAAGCGCGCAGCCTCGTCCGTACCCGCCAACATTGCCGAGGGTGCCCTGCGCCAGGGCGCAGATCGTCTGCAGCATTACCGAATCGCGGCTGGCTCCGCCTCGGAGCTTCGCTGTCACCTCGCCGTTGCCGCCGCCTGGGGCGACCTCGACGGCACTGCCGCCGACACAGTTCTGGGCCTGCTCGACCGCATCCTCGCCATCCTCTGGCGCCTGACACACCCCT
>Ga0172365_10000920_pt1 | contig 20754 bp, 16 predicted proteins | sample LakKivSesite48cm_FD_114535 | JGI IMG/M metagenome (GOLD analysis project Ga0172365, IMG submission 114535) | Sediment microbial communities from Lake Kivu, Rwanda - Sediment site 48cm | ecosystem: Environmental > Aquatic > Freshwater > Lake > Sediment | place: Rwanda: Western Province, Lake... | reverse complement strand
GGCGTGGGAGACGAGAGCTAGGATCACCGAAGAAGCTGCGGCATTGATGAAGGACCTCAACGTAGTTCATAGCGTTGACTTGTCAACCAGTGAGCCAGTGTGCGCTTCTGACGTGATTTACACGAGACTGTTCGGGAAAGGAGAGCACAACATTTACCAGTTCACCGATGAAGAGATGACCGAGATCGACCAGAGAATACTGAAGTCAGAAGCTAGAGCCGTCATTGCGTCTTTTCATGGAGTGAGGATGAACACTGATGCCTTGAGATTCAAGCAGTACAAGGCGACAGGAGCATTTCCGTCTGTGACGCCGTTCGTCGGGGTAGAATCGGCTCGGTCAGTGCTCAATGAAGATGCGCAGTTTCCTTCTTCAAAGGCGCAACTGATCAAGAATCAAGGCTGGAAGGTAGTTGATTTGACCAGTGACAAGAGGGCTCACCTGTCAGACCTGCTCTCCAAGATTCCAGACAGAACCTACAAGAGTCTAGAGGAGGTCATCGAAACGCTGGAGGTTCATCCATGACTGGAACAAACATACTTCTCGGCACTTCGGGATGGAGCTACAAGGAGTGGGAGGGACCTTTCTACCAAGAAGGAGAGAAGAGAAAGCTCAGAGCATACAGCAGAGTCTTCAGCACCGTCGAGATCGACTCAACATGGTATCGCTATCCAGAAAAAGGAACGGTCATGGGCTGGCTACGATACTCGCCACCCGAGTTTGTTTATACAGCGAAAATGCCTAAGCTTGTCACACATGAAAAGAAGCTAGGTTTGAAAGGCGATGTCACGTCTGATGTGAACACCTTCTTCGAACTAATGCGGCCGCTTCAACTGGCTGGAAAGCTGGGCTGCCTTCTTATTCAGCTGCCTCCGAGCTACGATTTCAACCCTGAAAACCTTGAATCGTTCTTCCAGAAACTAGATCCTTTGTACCGGTTTGCGATCGAGTTCAGAAACCTGACATGGCTCAGAGAAGAGACATGGCCTTTGCTGGAGAGATACAAGGTCGCTTACACGATCGTCGACGAACCACTCCTTCCGCCGGACGTTCATCTGACGTCCGATTTCGCCTACTTCAGGTGGCACGGAAAAGGCAAGAACCCATGGTTCGACTACAGATACTCAGACGAAGAGCTGAATCCTTGGACAGCCAGACTGACTGAAGCCTCATCGAAAGTCAAGACAGTCTACGGCTACTTCAATAATCACTTCCACGGGTATGCTCCAGAGAACTGCCTCTACATGATCGAGAAACTAGGACTGCTCAAGGAGCAGCAGAAAACGGTGAGAGAAAGAACGAAGCAGAGACAAGCGAATCTCAGTGACTTCTTCGGCGACCCGCATGGACCCGGCGTGACATGAAAACCCATCCAGATTCCATGTGTGGGCTGGATCCATGCTAGATTAGCGATTTCAGAGTGTGTCCTTGTTGGCTTAGTATTCTTCTCTTTTCCAGATGTTGTACGGGCACTGTCGCCAGCAGTACGTGGTGGCCTTGTAGATGCAGTCTTTGCATTCAATTCTGTCGAACAGTTTACGCTTGCTCACAAGCAGAATCTCTCACCATTCATATCCAGTTGCTTCTTCATTAAGCCTTGGATTCGAACCCTCACCATAGTGGCGACGTCACCCGCAAAACCCCTCCTTTTTTCTTTTGGGGTAATAGTGACTTTCGTTTCCGTCTTGGCGTGCTCCTAGCCACTTTCGATTCTCATTACTTGGATTTTCTCCATGAACCTTGCGGAATCGCATTCTGATTCCTGCTGCTCTACGTGAATAATCATTTTTGCTGAAATTGCTTCGTTTGCGCAGTACTGGTTGCGTGCAGAACGGCGATTCTTGAGATGAGCAAAAGAAATGGGAGATATTTGGCTATCAGCCATTCTTGGTTACGGTGCTATGCGTGATCTTCGGCGATGCATGTTCTTTGCCAAAGCAGTTGCAGATAAGGACGAGATCGCGAGCAAAAGCACTAGTAAATCGGGCGGAAACTCGGGTATGACTTGGTATGGGCAGTATGGGTCTCCTCCGTCTCTGCTTGCGGTGTGTCCAGCAAAGTCGTAGGCGATTATTCTGAAGCGCACCCATGTGGAAATTGATTGACCAGGAATTGTCGCTTCATAGGTGCCTGACATAAGCGTCATCGTCACGTTAATCCATTCGGGACCATTGTTAAGGTTGTATTGCAGGATTGCATCTTTCAAATCGCCATCAACGTCGGTGATGTCAACTGACACTGTAACGCTCTGGCCCTCAAGGACGTCGCCTGCTGGCACCCTTGTTGGAACGCCGATCTCAGGCGGGGCAGTGTCATTCTCTCCCGGGGGCTGCGGACCCAGATAGAGGGTCACGTCAACAATAAGGGCACAGTCCGCGTACTCGATTATTATTCTGGGCGCATCAGGCTGAGGTATACCTTGAGGAGTTTGCATGTCAACATGGAAGGCTGTATCCGCGTATTCAATGGTGATTCTTGAAAGCAGAGTGGATGGCAGATCGCTAGGACTGTGACTGTCGATGGTGGTTGCGTAGTCTGCGTATTCAATGGTTATTCTTTGGATAGGTGGTGAAGGGAGACCTTGCGGGTACTGAGTAGTGCTTGTTGAATTGTAGTCAGCGCCTTCCAGTATTGGGTCGTTGCTCTGCGCGTTAGCAGTACTTGGCAACGCTATTAGGATGGCAACGCTGCCTATCAGTAGCAACACCGTACACAAGTGGGCAAATGAACCCTTGCTCAAGCCTGTCACTTCCGCTCAGAGGCTAGAGTCAGCTATAGAGCAGTATTAGGCAAACGTAAGCATTGTTGCCGAGCATATTGGAACTTGCGGAAATGCTGACAGTATAGGCAACGTCGTTGTTAGGGAGTATGTTTTCGGTGATTTCTGGGCCTCCGTATTTTCTGTCTGAGCCTTGGCTAATCTGGTTGGGTCCAATATTGAAGGTGTGTGTTCCATAGGGTCCATTGTAGCATGACCATGAGCGTTCGCGTATTGTGCAGTTGAAGGGTATTGTGACGATGAACGTTTTTGTTTGGCCATTTGGTGCGTGCTTGAGCGCAAATAGTAGTTTTGTCGCGGTTGGGTACTGGAAGTGGTAGTATTTTGCGTTAGTCAGATCTGCCTGCTTGCCCAATGGGGTCGCAATGTAGGATAGACCATCATATAGGAGGTTGCTTGTTATTGGATCGCTGAGTGGATTAGTGTCGCTCCAGTCTATTGTTCTGCCTAACCACGCTTTGTTTTCTGTTGTGGGTTTGAGATAGTAGACTACGATCCAGCCGTCTTTGTGTACGAAACAATGTGGATAGTCATCACTTGTGAAGAATGGTGGGTTGAGTGGTGGCTTAAGTGAGCCGATGACATAGTCGGAAGTGGCATTCTCCACGTCCATCAGGCTTTTTGCCGTGTTCAGGTTTAAGGGGCCAGTAGTTTGGATGTATATTGCTATTCCGGCTTCCTGTTCGAGATAGGTTGCAGCTGTTGTTGCCAAGAGGGTCGGAGGTGTCAAGGATAGGTCCTGACTGCTGTCGGCATACACGTTGCTTTTCGGATCAATGTCTCGTGAATAGAGGTACAGTGCTGAGATCACCAGTAACAGTATCGATAATATTGAACCGGTTTTAATCCATTTTCCGTTCATTTTCAAAGTTTCTCCTTCTTTCTCAGACAAGAGTCTGTGGAACAGATTCATGCCCATCAGCGTATATATGCTTTATGTAATCGTCTTCTATGACATGGAACCAGCATACTATTATGATGAACACGTATCATGTGCAACAAAAAAGCAAAAAATCAAATATGACTGGCGGGCTCCGATCCAGAACTTCATGAAGAAATCAGTGTGCCGTGTATCAATTGATCTAATTGTAAGAACATACACGAAGCCTATCCAGACTGTGCGAATGGCCAAGCCATGATCTATCTTCCCAAAACAGGTAGGCTTTAGTCTGCATCAGGAACCCGCAGATCTTGATCAGGTGCGCAAGCCTTTTATCTGAATCAGCCCCACCGTATTGATTGTTGTCTCGTTCTGCGTTGTCTTCTGGGTAGCTGTTCTGCTTGACCCACCTTGGTGTTTTGATGTAACCTAGTAGAGGGTTGGCTTGAAATGAGATTGAAGGAAAGCTGCAATTTCGGGGGGGTGGCTGAGCGTGGATGCGGTTTCTAGACGCTTAGAACTGCTAAAGCTCGAAGGATTAGGCTTCTCTCAGGCGGAGATTGTGAAGGAATTAAGCCAGAAAATCAGCTGTTCAGGACGGACTGTTTATCGTGATTTTGAAAGTCGAATGGAGTGGCAGCCTGTTCTGCAGAGCGTCGTTAAGCCGGATGAGATTTTGTTGAAGGTGGTTAATCGTTATGAGCAGATTTATCGTCAGGCGAGTATTCGGCTGCTTACCGCTTCTAATGAATTGGCTCAGCTTGGCGCTTTGAACGTGATGTTGAAGGCTAACACGTTGCTGTCTGAGACTGCGGTTTTGCCTGAGCTTTTCAGCCGCTTGAAAGAGTTGGAGGATAAAGCCAAGAAAGGAGTGTTTGTGCCTTGAAATCGTGGAAACTGAACAGGAGAGTGGGTGATTTGTCAGAGAAGCTGGAACCTGTTCAGTCTGATGTTGTGCGTTTGGATTTTGACTCTTTTCCGGAGCCTGAGAAGCAGCTTCTAACGAAGATAATCGAGATTCACAGGAAATATGGCCATTCTCCGCCTGCCGATGTCGTTGAGGCGAACAAGGAGTTCATCTTCAAGGCCGGAGAGGTCATCGGCTGGCGTGTTCTGGAGTTGTTCATGTTCGTCGAGAAGACGCTTCTGGGCGGGGATGAGATTGAGGAGTGGTACTTCAACCTGCACTTCTGCAATTTTCTTGCCGACTTGAACGAGTGCATTCAGCGGGTCAGGAAGTGGCCTGAGAGGGATCGTGAGGAGTTCCTGAGTCACATGAAGCGGGACGGCATGATGGACAAGGTCTTTCGGATACCGAGAGGCTTCAACGACCGCAACACCGTGAAAGGCAAGAATAAACGGGAAGGGAAAGCTGATGACCGAGCTTGAGGTCAAGGTTCCGCCCGCCGAGCTTGTCGACGTTGAAGCGCTGAAGGTGGACGGCTCTAACCCTAACGTTCTTTCGCCGAGGCGGTTTGAGGCTCTGAAGAAGAGCATTCAGCGTTTCGGTTTCGTCGTGCCCGTAATCACTAATTGGGATCTGCTTGTTGCGGATGGCGAGCACCGGCTCAAGGCTGCTAAAGCTCTTGGAATGAAACAGGTCAGTATTGTCAGGTTGCCTGTTGAGGAGGTGGACAGGCGCTTGATTAGGCAGGTGATGAATAAGCTGAGGGGTGAGCATGACCTGTTCATGGATGCTGAAGAGTATTACCGCATCGTTTCCGGGGACAAGCGGGATCTGCTGAAGGCTTTGTTGGGCGAGACTGACTTGCGTATTGACAATTTGCTGAAGCTTCGTGAGCCTGCGGTTTACAACGATGAGGATTTGAAGGCTTTAGCGGAGAAGTTCAGTTCTAGGGTGGAAAGCAACAAGCTTGACGTAGTGGCTGAGCGTTCTGGAGAGCCTTTGACGTTGAAGTGCAGTGTCGAGTTTTCGACTAGGACTGAGGTTACTGAGAGGACGCTTGCAGTGTGTGAAGCCTTCGGACTGGGCGTGGACGAAGCCAAACGGTTCGTGGTCTTCAATGATTTCTCTCTTGACTTCAGAAGGGGCGACTTGATCTATGTGACTGGTGACTCGGGAGGCGGAAAGAGCCTGCTTCTCAAGGCTTTCAAGGACTACTTTGGAAACGAAGCAGTCTCGCTCGATGAGTTGCAGATTGACCCTAAGGAGACGCTGGTTGAAGGCGTCGGAAAAGACGTGAAGGAAGCCATCGAGATTCTGAGCTTATGCGGGCTGAACGACGCTTTCCTCTTCCTGCGCAGGTACAAGGAGCTCAGCGATGGGCAGAAGTACCGTTACAAGCTCGCCAAACTGGTGAATTGTAGAGAGAAGACGGTTTGGGTCGTTGATGAGTTTTGCGCGTCGCTTGACCGTGTCATGGCGAAGATTGTGGCGTTTCTGTTTCAGAAGGTGGCCAGAAAGCTGGGGAAAACGGTCGTAGTGGCCACGACTCACGGCGATCTTGTAGAGGATTTTCAGCCTGACGTCGTCGTGGAGAAGGAGTTCGAGAGCGACATTAAGGTTCTGAGGAGTGAGGTTAAGTCGAAGCCGTGCAGCATTCGCGAGAAGGTTCGTGTGGAGAAGGGAAGCGTTGAGGACTATGAGGGGCTGAAGAGGTTTCACTACAAGAGCAAGGATCAGAAAGAGTCGATCAGGCCGAAAGGTTTCTTCAGGCTAATGTATGAGGACAGTCTGGTCGGTGTTATCGTCTACTGCAGCTCGTACCTTAATTTGAAGGCTAGGAACATGGTTTTCGGGGAAAGATACGTCTACACTCCCAGCGACCTGCACAAGGCGCACCTGATCAATGAGGAAATCGCCAGAATCAGCCGCGTGATAGTTCATCCCAAGTTCAGAGGAATCGGGCTGGGAGAGCTTCTTGTGAGAGAGACACTGCCCAAGGTGGAGGCAAAAGTGGTGGAGGTTCTGGCGGTCATGGCTCGGTACAATCCCTTCTTCGAGAGGGCGGGCATGCTCAGGGTCGATTATGGAAGAGACGAAACGGCCATAGACAAGAGAATTAGAGGGTTCTTGGAAGAACGTGGTTTCGATTTCAAACTAGCAAGGTCTAGGGCTTATTGTCGTGGCTTTTTCAGTGAACTCGATGATGCGGCTAGGAAGGTTTTGACTGAGTGTCTCAGAGAGTTTGTGGGGCAGCCTTTTGTCAAAGCCAAGACAGTGACTCCTGAGTTGTTGGGGAGGGTCTTCTCGTCAGAGGGAGTTTACCTATACTGGATCAACGTTCCAGAAATCAATAGGTAATCCGCGCTTGTAGGTGACCTGACTGGCAAGAGCAGTAATGTGATCATCAAGGTTGGAAACGCAAGCCATCCGAATGCGGTTGAGATCGCAACGTGTTATCCTGATTGGGCAGAAAGAAACGAACGAGTTCTTGAGGAGATAAGAGGGCTCTTGCGAGACGGCGCGTATTGCCTAAGCAAGCCGGACTACGTGGTATGAGTACGCGCCTTACGTGATCCAAAGAAGGGCATTTATACACGATTCGATTCATATTCCATTAATATGAACTATTATGTCGACTTGTTCTCACCTGAGACAGCAATTGCTTTTGAAAAGTCTTCTAGAGACACCAGTGGCTTCAGAATCTCCAGAAAAACCTACGTTGAAAATCAGAAGATTGGTTCAGGAGATAGGCTGATCTGTTATGTTACTAGACTTCAAAGGTTCATTGGTGTACTCGAAATAGAAAGTGAGCCGTTTCAGGACAATAGTCCTATTTTCACCGAGGGAAATGACCCCTTTGTACTGAGATTCAAAGTAGCCCCTATTGTTTGGTTGTCCCTTGAAAAATCAATACCTATTCATCAGGATTTTATCTGGAATGCTCTTTCATTTACAAAAGGACTGAGCAAAAGTAGCAACAGATGGACATTCATGGTTTTCTCCAGTCCTAGACTTTGGCCAAGAGAGGACTGCGTTTTTCTTGAAGAGGCATTGTTGGAACAAGCCCAGAAACAGGCTGACTATCCTTTCTCTGAAGACGACCGTAGGAAGATGAGACCGACGAAAATTCGGATCAGCAGCAAGAAGGAAGTCACCGTTTCTGTGCCCGATGATGAAGAAGTGGAAGAAATCGAACAGGCGCCACTCTCTGAAAAGGAAAGAAGAGATTCGATCATGGTTCAAGCAAAACTCGCCGAAATAGGGCAGACCCTTGATTTCAAGATATGGCTACCAAATAGTGACAGAGCGAGAGTGCTAGAGATTTGGAAACCCAAGGATGATGTGCTTCTGGACGAATTGCCTCTGGTATTTGATGAAACTACACTCAGAACTATTAGAAACATCGATGTTCTTTGGATAAAGCGCAGGTCGATAGTGAGAGCCTTTGAAGTAGAAGACACAACCTCGATCTTTTCAGGCATTCTCAGAATGGCAGACTTGCTGGCTCTGCAACCCATGCTGGACATCAAGATTCACATAGTCGCTCCGAATGAGCGAAGAAACGTGGTTTTCAGCCAAATCAATAGACCTGTTTTCGCAGACATAGCTGGAAGGCAGTTGTCAGAAGTGTGTTCCTATGTCTCGTATGATTCGGTTTTTGAACTTGCGCAAGAGAAAAAGCTGAAGCACATGAACGACACGATAATCGATGATTATTCTGAATATATCGAAGCATAGTGCGCTTCCAAGAGCTACTTGGTAGCTCGTGCTTGGAGGAAAACCTTTTCCCTTCATTCAACAGGTACTTGTAAGCAGTGCGGATCTTAATGGGGTTAAAGAAAAACACTAGCAATGACGCGAAGTATTCGGAGTTTATTAGAGTCATTGAGAGGATTTGCCACTTACTGAGAACCAAAATAGGCAACAAAGTCGATCTAGAAGCAGTTGCTCTGAGAGGGGAACCCCTTCCTGGCTACTTTTCCAAGGAATTCAAGGCAAAGCCAGAAACATTCACACAAGAGAACATCATTGAAGAATTGCTTGATTTTCTAGGATATGATAAATCCAGACGGGGAAGTGAAAGCGAGTTAAGAATCTATGGAATAAGATGGCCAGACTACAAACTATTGGTGAGTCAGGAATTCTATCTCTTGGCTGAAGCGGAACCCTTGAATTCAGACCTCTACGCTGATGGTCATGGCCTAGAACAGGTCTTGGCCTGGATCCATGATAAGGCGACGGATACGAACTACGGCATTGCCACGGATGGATTTCGATGGATACTCGTCGAGTACCAAATTGAATACGGAAAGCATCGTGAGGTTAAGGTTGACTTATCACCTTTCTTCGTAGAGAAACTTGGTTTTCAGACATTGATGCAGGAAAAAGAAAGGTTTCAACGGTTTTGCACTTTCCTTGATTTTTTTTCGAGAGATCGGATAGAAAAGACTCTGCGCACCCAAATGGTTGTCCTAGAGAACTATCAAGAAAAAGTAAGCAGAAAATTCTACGATGAGTATATGCGCTTGGTTTTTGGAGACAAAGAGAGACAGGTATGTCTCGTGGACTCTATCATTGGAGTTGAGGATCATGAGTCCAAATCAAAGATAGCCCAAGCAATTGTGGATCGTCTTATTTTCATCAAATTCATCGAGGCCAAAGGTTGGATGAATGGAGACAAGACTTTTCTTTCCAATCTGTGGAAAACTTACAAACGAGCGCTAACTGGATCATTCTATGATTCATTTTTGAAGAGACTTTTCTTCAATGTCCTGAACAATCCACTTGATGAACAGAAAGAAGGACCATTTGCCGGGATCAAATATCTGAACGGTGGCTTGTTCCGAAAGACGACAGAAGAAGAAGCACATCCTGAGTACTCGGTGGAAGACGACATCATTGCCAGACTTATTTCTTTTTTGGGAGGCTACAGCTTTGAAGATGAAAACCTTGGGCGACTAAGGACTGATATCGAGCGACGACGTAATGTCATGAGTCCAGAGATTCTTGGCTATATCTTTGAGAGAACTGCAAACCACGAAAAAGGAGCCTATTATACACCGGATAATGTCACGGAGTTCATCACCTCAGGGACTTTGAAGGCTCTAATTCTCGATATTTTCAATTCTCGACTCGGCAGATACAATGCCCCTCCTGCCAAGAAAGTCGAAAATGCGTTGGCAGATGGAAGTCTCAGCAAGGCCGATCTGAGTGAGATATTCTACGAAATACAAAACCTAAGGATTGTTGATCCTGGCTGTGGCTCCGGAGCTTTCTTCATGCCCATAATCAACTTCCTTATGCAGATTCACAAACGCTTGATGCGGGAATTAGAGTTACCATTCAACCCTTACAAAACAAAGAGGGAGATAATCGAGAATAACATCTATGGTGTCGACCTTAATCCCCAAGCCGTAGAAATTGCAAAGCTTCGACTTTGGCTTGAGCTTGTGAGTTCTGTGACTAATCTCGAGGAAGTTGAGCTTCTTCCCAATATCGAATATAATATTGTTTGTGGGAATACACTATTAGGTTTCGATAACTACGTCGAAATCAGTGACCTTCATGAGTTCCAACCTTTGAACATAGATGAACTCGTAGCAGAGATAGGTGGCAAATATCCTGATCATGTATCTAGAATCAAGGAGCTGAGCGAGAAACCTACAATCAAGAATATATTGCTCATCAGAGATCTTCTTCTTCGGCTGTATAAGACAGAAAAAGATCCAAAATCGGCTCAGAAAGTGAAAAAAGTCGTAGAGCAGATCCAGGGTGTTCTGCAAAAAACGATGAGCGGACACTACTTGCAATTCTTAGACAAGCGCAATAGCAAGAGACAAGTCAGAAAGGCAAGTGCCCTCGCTGAACTTGAGAAACATCACCCCTTCCACTGGATCCTTGAATTCAATGATGTTTTCTCGAAAGGGGGATTTGACGTAGTCCTTGGAAACCCGCCCTATGTTGAGTTTGGGGAAATTGATTACCCTCTGTATCAATTCAAGACCGCAGAATGTGGGAATACGTATGCTCCTTTTTTTGAAAGAGCGATCAACATAACGAAGACAGGCAGATACTTCGGATACATTGTTCCCATTTCCGCGGTGTGTACTGACAGAATGGCTACTCTTCAAAAGATGTTAATTGAAAATAGTGAAGAGCTGATGGTAAGCAATTATGACGACAGACCAGACAAGATATTCAAAGGATTAGAACATTGCAGATCGTCAATAATCTTCGGACACAAAACTGGAAATGACGGCAAAGTATTCTCGACTCACTATCATAGATGGTATGCCGAGGAGAGGGGAAAGCTCTTCAAATCCATGTCGTTTGTAGATGTTACTGATCTTGTCAAGTCTGGAGTAATTCCGAAAATCGGCGCCGAGATTGAGAAGGAAATCCTGAACAAGATCCAAGGAGAGAAGACCCTATCCACTGTGATTGTTCCAGACTCGAAGCTCTTCCTTGTTTACCACAATGCTCCTCAGTATTGGATCAGGGCTATGAACTTCATGCCAGAATTTCGCAACGAAAAAGGTCAAACAGTTTCTCCTCATAACAAGCAGCTGTTCATATCTGAAAAAGTTGGATCTGTTGAAGAGATCATTGCTGTTCTGAATAGTTCGTTGTTCTATTGGTTTTTTGTCTGTAACTCCAATTGCCGCGACCTAGTCGAACGCGAAATCAAAAACTTTCCCCTGAACATGGAGAACATTAGCAAAGAAATGAGACGTACTCTGACAGATCTTTGTCGCGAACTAATGGTTGATTACAGAAGAAATTCAAAGCGCAAAGAGACGAAATACAAACGTACAGGGAAAGTGGTTTATCAGGAATTCAACCCTAAAGCGAGTAAGTCAATCATAGACAAGATTGACAAAGTTCTGGCCAGACATTATAGATTCTCAGAGAAAGAGGCTGAATATATCAAGAATTTTGATCTTCGGTTTAGGATGGGCGAGGAGCCTGACATAAAGCAGAAGCAACTAATGGATTAGTGTGAACACCATATATCTGTGGTGACTCAAGGCTTTTTTCGGTTTTCCAGCTCAGCTACGCGTGTCTCGAGTTGACCTATTTTTTCCATGAGACGGCTGCTCATCTCTTGCAAGCTCAGCTGCAAAATAATCGACATACGCTCATTGACCGCAGATGCATGGAAATTGGCTTCCTGCAGAATATTGAAACCAGCATGGTTGAGAAAATAGTGCGCAAAAGCAATTGGATTGAACTGTGGACCTTTTCTAGTTCTGGGATCTATCAAGTCCAGAGCAAAATCGCTTCCTGCCTCCAAATACTTGTAAGTGGTTCTCCATCCATCCTCGCCAAATCCCTCTTTTTCACCAGGATATGGACTTGCAGGATACTTGATCTCCTTTACCTGTGGCAGTCCTTTTGCATTGTTGATTAATCCCCTTATCTTGTCCGCCTTTTCGCTTGTTGTCAGCACCCTAAACCTGATCTCATTGTTGGGTTCATGTAAGAAGTGATAAGCTGTGATCTGGAGTTCAGAGCGCAGCTTCTGCACAGTGGGCTTGACAAATTTCAAAAGGAACTCTTCTTGTTTTCCATCGTGCAAGAATATGTTCGCTTCCACCCATTCTTCCATTACCATATCCTACCGCTTCTCAATTTGGTCCGTGTACTTTCTCCGAGATAAGACTCTTATGCTTTTTGCATATTCGAGAAAAGCTACTCGCATCGTTTCGCTTTCGCTTTGTCCAAGATTCAAGTAAATGTTATTCAGCATTTCCTTGTGCTGAGGACTCAGAACAACTCTTGCAATGCATTTTCTTGGCGCTCCTTGACCAACCCCTAGAGTGATCGACAAAGACCTATGATTGAAGCTGGTCTTCTATCAGCTTGCATGTCAATTGGCTAATCGTTTTGCTATTCTATTGGGTTGCCTTCTTCAGGGAAGACTTATGATGAATGTGCGAGGTCAAAAGTTCAGAACCAAACTAGCCAACTACTCCATGAAAAGTCCGCTACCATCGGGATCTTCATCCACAGAAGGCCACTCGTATCAAATCCATTTCAACTTCCGCTCTTGTCACAAATCATTCGATCTAGCTCTCGTCTATGCTTCATCAGAATCTCAGACTTTTCGATTGGCCCCTTAGCCAGTGCCAGTTCAGCGTTCCAACGATCCAAAATCGCGCATAGTTCATTGAATCTGTCCAGTTTTTCCTTGGCTCCAGAAATCTTTCCAGCGACCCATTTCTCAAGGATAGAGCGTTTTCTGTTTACCTCTTCTTCCCAGATTTCACTCAGTCGTTCGAGAAGCTCGTCGCCCTTCAGATCTAGACGAGCCTGCGCTTGGCGTCTTTCAAATTTCGCCTCCTCCTCCTCTTGCAACCTCAGGATTTCCGTTTCGAGTCTTCTTCTCAATTCAAGCAGGCTTATTGTCTTAACCTCAATCAGAGTCTCTCTGCTAAAAACTCGGGTCTCCCCCTCCAAAGGAACAGCAATATCTCTGAGGATGCTTTCTATGCTCTCAGTCTCCCAAACTTCGCTTTTTTCATAGACTTGAGTCACGTGAGGACTAATCACTATCTTGGCATTCATGGCTTTCAACGCGCCACCACTGATTTCTATCTGACCCAATGGGTATTCTGACTGTTTCCCGGTTGCTAGACCCTCAAGAGTCCTTACCCGAAAGCCTCTGGCACGCGCTCTACTCTCAGTTTCTTCCACATCAATGTCGATTCTGTATTTCCACCTCAAAGGCTCCAGACTTCCACCCAAAAACCCAGGTGGGTGGTACGGACATAATAGTATTATTGAAATGAAAATGGTGAATCTGAAATGCCAATAAGACGAAAGGTCTGCAAAATTGGAACGGGCTTCGCTGTTTTCTTGCCCAAGTCTTGGATTTCACTGCTGGAAGAGAAACACGGCAGGGTAGAAGCAGTAACAATGGAGGTCAACGGAGAACTCGTAATCAAGCCGATCTTGAAAGAGGGTGAAAAGCTTCAGTCGATCGATCGCCAGCCTTGACATTATTCAACGGGACATTGAGCATCGCATAAAAATGCACCAGCGCATCAAGGGGCAGCAACCATGAATCAAGTCCTAACGAGAAGACCACTTCTACAGCTACTGGCTCTACAAAGAGACAAAACCCACCATCAAAAGCTGAAGCCAAAAGCCTAGGAGTTTCTTCTGCATGACCACCTCTCCAGATAAGACTTGTGGCGATTGCGCAAGATTCAGAGTTCCAGAGGCCGGTTGCTCAAACTTTTCATATTTCAAAGAGTATGTGGAAGGGCGTCCTCTCATGGACGCTAAAAGTACAGCCTGCAGCGATTTCTTTCCAGCAAACAAAGCCAAGAAGGAAAAGCCAAAGAAGAAACAATTGAAAGATTCTGGCATAGTGGCGGAAGGTTGTTTTGAAGCCGTCTATCACAATGAGAAACCTTGCTTCCTGATGAAGAATGGCGAAAACTTCAACATTGCCGAAAGCATAGAAGTCAACGGGGAAACATTCTCTCCGAAAGAGGCTAAGCATCTTCCATACGAGCCTTACGGCTACTTTGAAGGAACTGTTCCAAATCGAGAGGAGCTGTTCTGGAAAGTCAACCGGGAATTTCAAACATTCGTTGACATTGAATCAATCTGGAAAGACGTTTTAAGCGCATGCGTTCTCCTAACCTACCACCAAGAAAAGCTCCAGGCAGTTCCATACCTCTTCCTTTACGGAGACAATGAAAGCGGAAAAAGCACAGTTCTCCAAGTCCTTAGATTTCTCTGCTACCGACCCATGTACGGAGTGACCGTTCCATCAGCAGACATTTACGGATTCTTGGAAGACTCTGACGCTATAGGCTGCATACTCGAAGATGAAGTTCAGGGAATCCACAAGGACACAGACAAAATCAAAATCTACAAGGCAGGCTATAAACAGGGAGCCGTAGTTCCGAGAACCATAATAACCCAGCATGACCGCATCATAAAATACTATAACACTTTCTGCTTCAAAGCATGTGCAAGCGAGCAGATACCGCAAGTCAAAGGCTTCAACGAGCGGTTTCTCTTCATTCCAATGATTGAAGGGTCGCCAGAGAAAGAATGGGCCGACATAACCAAGGAAGACTTGGACAGGCTTCGGAACTTGCGAAACATGCTTCTGAAATGGAGAATGATGAGCAGAGATTCGGAATTGCCTGAAATCCAGCTGACCGTGAAAGGTCGATTGAAAGAACTGTGGAAACCTATTCTTCAGATGACTCATGGCTTGACAGTCTTTGAAACTCTCTTCAAGTTTGTTGAAGACCAGAAAAAAGAACGGTTAAGCGTTAGGCAGGATACGCTTGAAGGAAAAATCGTAAAAGCCGTAACTGAGATATTCAACAAGTCTAAAGACCAATCATCCTTAATCCCTTTTCAAACAATCTGGGCCGGGCTAATAGAAGAACTTGACGGCAAGATAGACGAGAAGAAACCCCACGTCATGGAGACAAGCGAGTTCTTCCAAGTAACAAAGCACAAAGTCGGCTATAGGCTGCGAGAGATTCTCAGCGGGAAAGCCAGAGTCCTCAGAGAGAAGAACGATTGTGGTGAATGGGTTTCTTCGAAAGTACATGAATTTGACCCAAACAAACTCAGAAGAGTAGCCAAGAAATACGGTTGCGAACTCGTTACCAAGTTACCGACATCACCGAGTCCCGAAAGTGCGCAAGAGCCTAAAGGCATGGAGAAAACAGAGACAGAAAACGTTGAAAACAACCAAACCGCAATTCAGGAAATCGGTAGAGTCAGTAACTCAGTAACGAAGACACTTGAAACCAACCCTGTTCCAGGGCAGATCACTTGCGACGGATGCTCGAATTTTCAACAGGCTAGCTGTGTACATCCCAATCCCCAGATGATTTTTCCAACAGCAGTCTATCCAGTTACTTGCAAAGGGTTCCTGAAAAAGGGAGCAGCAGAGCAATGATTCTAAAAGCGATTGTAATAAACCCAAATGCTAAAACAAAAGAGTTCGGCAGTTTGCTGGCTGTGGCTAGGGCGGAAGCCAGAAGGCGCGAAAAAACAAATCAAAATCCGCCTATTCTGGCTATGAAGTTCTTTCCGGAACTGAGTGTTTACGTGGCCGTTTACGAGGCACCAGAAGTCAAGAAACCAGAGGTGAAAAAGCAAAGTGGCTGAGGGAAAGGCTGTCTTCCACGGCAAACGCGTGCTTACCAGAGCGGGTTCTGAAAGTCGGAAGTCTGGTCATTCAGAACCCGGCAACCCTAGCCACCTTTGCCCAGAATGTGGTTCTGTCAGACTCTGGCGCGACGGTCAACGAGCGTCGCCTGTCGGAGAGAATATTCAAAGATGGCTTTGCAGAAAGTGCGGTTACAGATTCTCAGACCCCGAACAGCTTGAAACCATCCGGAGCATGATTGAAAGACTCGAAAATGGCCTTACCAAACCCATAAAAAGCAGCCTCACTAAACTAGGTACTTGCCAAATATGCGCAGCAGAAACCGCAGTTGGCGGAGCGAAAAATTTGGATCCGGAACAGAGCAACATCCAAGTTCCGGAAAAACGGGAAGACATCAAAGGAAGACTAGTACAATTCGTATGGTCCTTGAACAGAGAAGAATACGCTGCAGAAACGATCCGCGGCAATGCTAGCTGCCTACGAGCGTTGATAGCAAGAGGAGCCAACCTAGCCGACCCAGCAAGCGTGAAAGACGCGCTAGCGAGGGAACAGAAATGGAGTCAAAGCAGGAAGAGAAACGCGATAAACGCCTACACACTATTCCTGAAACTCAACGGAATGACGTGGACCAAACCCAAGTGCCAAGTCACCGCAAAGTTCCCATTCATACCCACGGAACAGGAAATCGACGCACTGATCGCCGGATCAGGCAAGAAAAACACGGCATTCACCCAAACCCTCAAAGAGACCGCAATGCGCTCAGGAGAAGCCAAAAGGCTCGAATGGACCGACATAGACCAGGACAGAAGGATAATTACACTGAACGCGCCCGAAAAAGGCTCAAACCCCAGAATGTGGAAAGTCAGCCCAACACTCATAGAAATGATAAACGCACTTCCAAAGAACAGCGAGCAACTCTTCAACGGCTCTCTAAAGTCAATGAAAACGACGTTCCTGAAGACTCGCAAGCGCCTCGCAACCACACTGCAAAACCCGAGACTACTAAGAATACACTTCCACACCTTCCGACACTGGAAAGCGACAACGATATACCACCAGACCAAAGACCCGTACTACGTGCAGCACTTCCTAGGACACAAGTCCATAAAATCCACCGAGGTCTACATAAACATCGAACACGCCATCTTCGAACCCTCAAGCAACGACGAATACACCGTAAGAGTCACAGAGAAACCCGACGAAATCAAGGCATTCCTAGAAGTCGGATTCGAATACGTCTGCACAAAAGATAGCCTAATATTCCTGAGAAAACGCAAATGACGAAGAAGGCCAGCGTCACCAGTGGCCGGAGACTTCCAAAAAGTGGCCGGGGTGAGGTAGCTTGGTAGCCTATAGGCCTGTGGAGCCTAGCGCCCGGGTTCAAATCCCGGCCCCGGCCCCACGAACCCTCTTGAAAGAGGCCTTAAGAGAACGCCTTGTATGTTTCTTGTTCTCCGCACGATTCTGGTCCACTACAGACAATTGACGCAAAAAAAGGATTCTCTCTATGCACCCAGATGATGGCTTACTACTTCAATCGGCAAAAAACTCTACTGCAAGCTAAGCCTAATAGCTTAGGGCATCGAAATATATGCTGGGAGTCAGGGTTGCCTGCGCAAAGGAAGCGGCTAGTTTTTCCCTTTTCTTCGATAGTCGGTCTGGACAAGCTTAAACTGGCCATTTTGATAAACGCGATCAACCCGAAGATTGGCGGCCTGCTCATCAGAGGACCGAAGGGTTCCGGCAAAAGCACCATTGTGCGCTCACTGGCGGATGTTCTCCCGAAAATTGGAGTGGTCAAGAATTGTCCGTTCAACTGCAGTCCTGATGACCCTTCTAACATGTGCTCGGCGTGCATAGAAAATTCCAGAAAAGGCTCAAAGCTTCCGACGGAAGAGAAAGACATGGTAGTCGTCGATCTACCCTTGGGGGCAACGGAAGACCGCGTCGTCGGAAGCTTGGACGTCGAAAAGGCCATAAAACACGGGATAGAAGCCCTAGAACCAGGCATCCTCGCAGACGCAAACCAGAACATTCTGTACGTGGATGAAGTCAACCTTCTGCCCGATCACATCGCCGATGACTTGCTTGACGCTGCCGCAACCGGTTGGAACGTCGTTGAAAGAGAGGGAATATCCGTAAGCCACCCAGCACGGTTCATCTTCATCGGAACAATGAACCCCGAAGAGGGAGAGCTTCGCCCACAACTTCTCGACAGGTTCCCGCTGTCCGTCACGGTGAGCACCATAACGTCTGTGGAAGACAGAGTCGAAGTAGTCAAGAGAAACATGGAGTTCGAGGCCAGCCCCGAACAGTTCTACGAAAAGCGGAAGCCCGCACAAGACGAACTGAAGAACAAAATAGCCGAAGCAAGAAAAACCCTCAAAGAAATAGCCATCCCGGAAGAGCTGCTCATGAGCATTTCCAAAGCATGCCTTGACCTGAAAGTTGACGGCTTACGTCCAGACATCGTCATCGCGAAAGCCTCAGCAACCCTTGCAGCTTTCGAGAACAGAAAAACAGTAACACCGGACGATATTCTGGTTGCCGCGGACCTCACCCTCAGCCACAGAACAAGACAAGGTGGATTCCTTGAACCCGCCTCGCCCAAGGAGATCGCTGAAACGTTCATGGCCGTCACGAAGCAGGTCTTCCAGTTTGAGAAAACGGGCGAAACAACGAAGAAAGAGATGGACCAAAGGAAGTCATTGAAAGGAAGAGCGGTCTTCTGGGTCAAGAAAGACGCGACCGAGGAGGAAGAAGAAAAAGCACGGAAGAATCCTTTTCGGAAGCTTCAGGGGCTCAGCCAGAGACTTAGGTTCATGCTGGGCAGGTTAACGGGCGGTGTTTGGGGAGTCGGAAAGAGACTGAAAACAAGCCCAAAAGGCGCTCCTGTTACGGATGCGCTTCAACTGGGAGGCAACAAGTTAAAAGGGGAAACAATTCAAGAACAGATGGCAAAAGAGAAGGACGGCAGGATCAAAGGCTTTCCAACGGTCAGCTCAGCCGCAAGATCAACAGAGGTTTTGCAAGGACGCCCAATGATCAAAACGCTGGAAAAAAGGATCGTGTCGCCATCTTCCTTTTTTCTGAAAATGCGGAACCTCAAGGCGAGGAAACCAACCGTCTTCGCTGGAAGACACGCCAACGCTGTCACCACCCTCAACCGAGGCAAACCGTACGGTTGGAGGATTCCCCATAGAGACCCCTCAGACATTCACCTGCCCGCAACCATTCGAGAGGCTGCCAGAAGACAGAAGCACCGTGAAAAACCCTTGGAAACAGCTCTGAACATTTCGCTCGCCGATGTCCGTGAAAAGCTACGGTCATCAAAGGCTCCGTTAACCATGGTTTTCGTGGTTGACCTGAGCGGCTCCATGCTATTTAACCTTGAAGCCGTAAGGGAAGCCCTCCTCAGACTTCACGGCGACGCTTACCGTTGCAGGGATCGCGTTGGCATAGTAGCGCTGAAGGATTTGGGCGCGGTTGTGGTTCAGCACCCTATAACAAACCTGAGAGTAGTGGCCAACAAACTCGTGAGCATGCATATAAGCGGCTTGACACCCTTGGCTGCAGGGATGTACAAGGCTTGGGAAGTGCTTAAAGAAGCAAAAAGACGAGACAACTCGACGATTCCCGTCATGGTCACAGTCACGGATGGAGGCGCTAACGTCCCGCTAAAGAGAAGCATTGAAACTGGCGCAATTCGCGATATCGACGAAACACGCGCTGCAGTAAGAGAATATGAGAACATTGCCGTGGAAGATGTGGCCTCTGTTTCAAAAATGATAAGGCGCGAAGGAATCTACACGATAACGGTGAACACCAACCCACACATGTACGGCCGTGAAACCTACGGTTTTGTGGTCACGGAGCGCATAGCCCAGTTGACCGGCGGAACGCACCATGCGATTGGCAGACTGACGACGAATAAGGAAGTAGTCGACAACATGATCGAACACATAAGAGAGGACCAAAGAAGCATTGCCAGCTAAAACATGAATCTGATGGGAGTCTCGGAGAAGCTGCACTCAAACGGAACTGATCTGAGCTTCCGAGTCTGCAGCGATCGACTTGAACGCTTGATTCCTAATAGAAAAGTCAAACGGGCGGCCGCGCTTGTTTTTTTGTCTCCTCGTTCGTGCGCATCCACTTCTTGAATTCGGCTGAAGGCGGATGTTTAGCGTACAAGGTCTTTCTTGTAGCCTCCAAGAAACTGTTCTTTCGTCCTGAGTACTCTGCCGCTGTCAAAACAACGTGGTCGGCTGCGTACGCCTTGTAGAATACTTCCGTTGTCTTTTCGTTCCAGTGCTCATCTCTGAGAACGTGGTGTTCCAGTATCGTTGTCGGAACGTGCTGCACGACCACTTTCAGATTGGTAAGTGCAGCCTGCATTTCCTTCTCGCTGACCCTGAAGCCCGCCAAGTATAGCGGTGGTCCACCAAGCATTAGAAGCTCAGGCTTTTCTTCTACTATTATCTGAAGCGTTCGATTCGAGATGGGGCCTTGGGCGTCCGGTGCGAACATGAATTTTTCTGTCTCCCATTCGATCGTAGCCATTAAAACCCATCCTAAGGCAGAGCCTTCCGAGCCGTGAGCCACTGGCTCTGAAAACCTCAGGGAGGTCTTTCCTAGGAGAAACTCGCTGTCATCGGCGACTTCGAGTTTGCCAGCGTATTTCCCCGCTGTTTTCTGGAAGAGCCAGCCTCTTTGCCTTTGACTCGGGTTAATGTTCTCCCTCGGATTCTTTATCAGAACTACTTTGTCTTGATAGATTCGTCGGGCAGTCTCTGTGGTTTCTGTCCACTGGCTTAACCAGTCTCCGAAAGAAGGAGTGTGGTGGTCAAAATGGTAGTGGCTCAGCGTTACGACTTCAGCTTTCTCAGCGGCACCTGCGATCTTCTTCCGGCATCCAATAATGGCTTGGAATTCTTCAGGGTGGGGTGGCAAGCCAAAACGGTTCGGGCAAAGAGAAACTCCTGCATCAAGAAGAATTTTCGCGTCTGGAGTTTCAACGTACGTGCACATGGATCTTACG
>Ga0172365_10000918_pt1 | contig 20794 bp, 11 predicted proteins | sample LakKivSesite48cm_FD_114535 | JGI IMG/M metagenome (GOLD analysis project Ga0172365, IMG submission 114535) | Sediment microbial communities from Lake Kivu, Rwanda - Sediment site 48cm | ecosystem: Environmental > Aquatic > Freshwater > Lake > Sediment | place: Rwanda: Western Province, Lake... | reverse complement strand
TCTCGTCGTTGTTTCGACAGGAGTCGGAATTTTCCGGATACGCGTGGGGCAGTTGAGGAAGCATAAAGCCGAGCTCGAAAAGCAGGTCAAGAAAAGGACAATAGAATTGAGAGAAGCAAACGAGGAGCTCCAGGAAGAGATTTCAGAGCGCAAAAAAGTTGAAGCGGAAATCAGGGAACTGAAAGAGTTAAACGAAGGAATAATCCAGAGCATGACTGAAGGGATCATCGTCGAGAATGCAAACGAGATCGTAACGTTTATCAACCCCGCCACAGAAAGGCTCCTGGCATACTCCTCCCAAGAGCTGCTGGGACACCATTGGAAGACTTTTATCCCTGCCGACCAATATCCCATCATCGAAGAGGCCAACGACCTCAGGAGACAGGGGAAAGCCAGCCGCTATGAAGTCGAGCTGCAGCGCAAAGACGGAACAAGGATTCCGGTTCTTGTCAGCGGCAGCCCGAGTTTTGAAAATGGGAGATTTTTGGGCACAGTAGCCGTCTTCACCGACATCACCGAGCTAAAGCAAGTCAAAGAGGAAATCGAAAAGCGGCAGCACTACCTGGAATCTGTTCTTCATGATGCACCTGACGCCATCGTGACTGTGGATGCCTCCCACCGAATAACAGAATGGAATCCCGGTGCAGAGAAAGTTTTCGGCTACAAGCGCAGCGAGGTTATCGGAAAGAATATTGACGATATTGTCACCAGGGCTGATGTGCTGGAAGGAGCCAAAATTTTAACCCGGAAGACTCTATCGGGAGAAAAAGTGCTGCCTCAGGAAGTTGTCCGCTACAAGAAAGATAAAACACCGGTGAATGTCATCGTCGCTGGCTCACCCATAAAAATTGGAAATGAGCTGCACGGCGTTGTAGCTGTTTACACCGATATCACCGAACGGAAGAAAGCAGAGAAGAAGATAGAAGAAGCCCTGAAGGAATTAGAGCGGTCCAACACAGAGTTGGAAGAATTCGCTTATATTGTCTCCCACGATTTGAAAGCTCCTCTGCGGGCGATCAACCAATTGGCTGGCTGGATATTAGAGGATTACGGTCATGCTCTTGGTGATGAGGGCAAGGACCATATTAACCTTATGGTCACTCGGGCCAAGCGAATGGATAATCTGATTGACGGTATCCTGCAGTATTCAAGGGTGGGACGCATCAGGGAAAAAAAAGAAGAAATCGACCTCAACAAAGCCGTCGAGGAAATTATTGAAAACATCTCTCCACCCGACAACATCAAAGTGTTTATAGGAAAAAAATTGCCCGTGATCCTGGCAGAAAGAGTCCGCATCCAGCAGGTTTTTCAGAATCTGATAGGAAATGCCGTGAAATACATGGATAAACCTAAAGGGGAAATCGAAGTGAGCTATGCAGATGATGGAGACTTCTGGCGTTTCAGCGTTTCGGATAACGGTCCGGGAATAGAGGAGAAATATTACGAAAAGATTTTTCAGATATTCCAGACCTTGGAATCCCGCGACAAGCGAGAGGGCACAGGAGTCGGGCTTTCTGTCGTCAAAAAGATTGTGGAGCTCTACGGCGGGAGGGTCTGGGTGGAATCAAAGGTTGGCAAGGGGAGCATCTTCTTCTTCACCTTGCCCAAGAAAAATATTGAAAACGAACATGCATTATTAATCGAAAAAGGCTAAAAAAAATGAACAAAAAAATTGAGAGGTTACTTATCGTCGAGGATGATACTGTTGACCAAATCGCATTTGAGCGCTTTGCTCAAGCAGAAAAGCTTCCCTACGACTACCGCTTCGCCAGTTCGGTGAAGGAGGCCTCAGAGATACTGGACAGAGAGAAGTTTGATGCTGTGCTTTTGGATTTCAAGCTGGGAGACGGAACAGCTTTTGATTTATTCGAAAAGGTTAAAGGAACGCCGTTCATCATCGTCACTGGAACTGGCCATGAAGAAATAGCCGTCAAAGCCATGAAAGCAGGAGCTTATGATTATCTGACCAAGGATATGGAGGGCCATTACCTCAAGGTCTTGCCGATGACAGTTAAGAATGCTCTGAAGCGGAAGCAAGCAGAGGATGAGCTGCTGAACTATAGGACACATCTTGAAGAGCTGGTGAAGGCTCGTACGGCCGAGCTCCAGCTGGAGATCGCCGAGCGCAAAAAGGCAGAAGAGGCTCTGAAGGAAGCCCACGCCAAGCTCGAGAAGCGGGTGGAAGAGCGAACGGCTGAACTGAAAAAGACAAACCAGGAACTTCGGAAAGAAATCGATGAGAGAAAACGGGCGGAGGCCAGGCTCGGTGAATCTCTCAAGGAGAAGGAGATCCTCCTCAAAGAGATTCATCATCGTGTCAAGAATAATATGCAGATCATTTCCAGCTTGCTCAGGCTTCAATCCAGAGCCATAAAGGACAAAGCTGTAAAGGATATGTTTGAGGTCAGCCAGAGCCGCATAAGGTCAATGGCTCTCATCCATGAAAAACTTTACCAGTCTGAAAGCCTCTCAAAGATTAACTTTTCTGAATATGTCAAGAACTTGGTCGGCTATTTGTTTTCCATGTTCCAGGTGCAGAGCTCAACGGTGAAATGCAACCTTGACCTTGAGGAACATTTCCTCGACATCAATCGGGCTATTCCTCTGGCATTAATCATTAACGAGATTGTCTCGAACTCTCTGAAGCACGCCTTTCCTGATGGAAGAAAGGGAGAGTTATACGTGAAGATGAGGTGCGACGAGAAAGGGAAGTGCAGAATCTGTGTGGGCGATAACGGAATAGGGCTGCCTGATAATTTTGATCTGGGAAACACAGAGACACTCGGCATGCGCTTGATTTCAGACCTGGTGAACCAGATTAGTGGAAAAATCAAGATTGATAAAAAGAATGGGGTCATGTTCGAGATCACCTTTTAAAAAAATTCTTTATTCTTCTGGCGGGGATTTCTCGAATAATGGTTCGATATGGATTGTCACCTCTGCCTTGAGCTGCTTTTTGAGAGCAGCCTCTGCCTTGGTGGCAATGTCATGGGCAGCTTCAACATTCATCTCGGGATGAAGCCTGAGATGAGCCGTAATTTCAATGTGGTCACCGTAATTATGGACATGGAGATGGTGAATGCTCTTGAAGGCTGGGTCGATGGAGCGGACAGTATCAAGAATTTGCTTCTCCTGATGCTTGCTGAATGATTCGCCCAGGAGAGAACTGGAAGCCGGGCGGAAGACAGTGAAAGTGGCATAGAGAATTAGGACGGAAACTCCTATTCCCATAACTCCATCGATCCACCAGAAACTTTTTCCCAAAAGCGCTCCGACGACGATCAGTGCAGAAGCGATGGCATCGCTGCGGTGGTGCCTGCCATCAGCGACGAGCGCCTGAGAATCGGCTTTTCTCCCCGCCCAGAAGGAAAACTGAGCCAGTGCTTCCTTGATAAGCGCTGAAAGCAGAAAAATAATAATGGCAAATGCCGCGAAAGTCACAGCCCGATGTTTAACAAGACGGACGATGGATTCTTTAAGAAAGTTAGCTCCGACAACAGCCAGAAGTGTTCCGATGATCACTGCCGTAATAGATTCGGCGCGGCCGTGGCCGAAGCCGTGCTTTTCATCTGCAGGCCGGGCTGAGATCCAGAAGCCAAAGATGACCACAATGGAAGTCACCGTATCGGCCAGAGTGTGCCAGGCGTCGGCCACCATCGACACAGAGCCAATGCGCTTTCCCGCCCAAAACTTCAATCCGAAGAGAGCGGTGTTGATGCCGATAGACAGCCACCCTTCCAGGTAGCCCAAGGACTTTTTCTCTTTGAGATTCATTTGAGTCAAAGCGCGAAGTCCCTCTTTCTATAATTAAGACTCAAATTCTTTTAGTATTTTATCACTTTTCTCAACTTTCTCATAAAAAATGACAGCCATCAAAAGCATTTTTTTCCTACGATGGAAAAGCACGTTATGGCTCAGGCTGGGTGTCTCGAAAACACGCAGGCTTCCCTTGCCATCTATTTCTTTTTAACCACAACAAATCCTGTTTTCTCTAGGACGTTGATGTAATTTTCAACGTCTTTTAGGGAAATAGGCCCGAATTCAGCCGAAGCCGCATTCCTTATTTCCAGAATGCTTTTTTTGCCGTCGATGAAGTTCCTCACTTCGGACTCAGCAGCTCTTAAATTGTAAGTTGGCAAATCCTTATATTTCGCTCTCTCTTCGGCGAACTTCATAAAGTCGAAAAATCCTCTCATCTTCTCTGTCCTTGCCGGGACAAGCTGACTCAAGCGGATTTCATCCTGGGTCGGCGCAGGCTTTTGAGCATTTATCCTTTCTTTCAAGCAGCGATATTTATAGATTTCATCAACATCATTCAGCAAGGAAAGCCTGCTCTCGCTAAACTTCTTCACTCTCATGGCCAGATAGTTTTCAAGCTTGGAATCAGCTTTTATGAAGAATTTGATGGAAGACAGAGCTCCGACCTCTCTGAGATAAGCTTGCTCAATGATATTCCTCGCCTCTTTATAGGCAGAATGAATGTTTTTTGTCTCCGCCTTGAGAATCATCTTCTCTGCTTTTGATTTATCCTGGCCAATCCTCGACAGAGCTCTGGTCGATGTTTCTGCGATCATTTTCTCCACTTCAACCGAACCAGCGTTGGCCAGAAAGACTGCACCAGCCACTGAAAGAAAAACGGCTCTCTTCAGCTGGGTTGTGTCTGACTTATCTGGAGTGTCGCCGCTGGTGTGGTACCACATGTCAGGCCAGACGTTAAAAAAATTAGCAGGGACTCTTACTCCTCCATCGACAAAGACGATGTGGTCGCTCCCGCCGGAGTAAGGGTCGATCGAGTAGTAGAAGGGATCGCGGCTTCCGCTGGGAGAGACAATCGGCTTGAGCACCGCCTGGTCCATCATCTCTTGGGTCGCTCCCACCCATTCCACAAAAGCGCTCAGGACATCGGTCAGACAGGTTGGAAGTGAGCAGGGAGCGGCGATCAAACGAAAGTAGCTGTTATTTTTTATGAGGCCCTCGCCGACCATATCCTCATTGATATTGGCAAAGAAGCGCTTGGCAATCTCGGGAAATTTTTGAATATAAGCTATAGTGCCTGAAATTTCAGGAACAAAAAGAAAGCGGATTGACCTCTTTAGAGGAAGAATCTTCCCCTCATCAACAAGCTTCTTGATCACTCTCGCTGTCTCCAGGATGGCCACACACCCGCTGGCATTGTCATTGGCTCCCTGTTTAGCGAAGCCTTCGAAGAGATGGGCGGTAAAGACAAGCTCTTCCTCTGGATAATCTTTTCCTTTAAGCAACGCTGCGACCATCTCCTCTTTGTAGGGAACCATTTGGGTCTTTGAGACAGCCCTGACCTCGACCTTGACACCTCTCTCCAACAAATCTCTGAGATTTTGCCCTGTTCGCTCTGAAACCAAGAAAGCAAAAGTCTTTTTCTCTTTCTCGGAGGGTCTAATCGAGTTCCAGCCGACCTCATCTCTATCAAACTCGGGGTGGCTCGAAGCATAGCCGATTAAGCCCAGAGCTTCATATTTCTCCACAGCCAGCCTCCGAGCGCGCTCTGGGGAGCCGTTAACAAGAACGATCTTGCCTTTTATGTCCTTTCCTTCATAGAAGCTCTGTCTTTCTCCTGAGCCAACATAAACAAGCTCTGAGCTTACGTCTATCGTCGAGCTTCCAGAACAAAGCGAAGCAGCAATTTCTTTCAGATCAGCAATTTTTCGCTTTTCCGGCTTCATCAGCCACAGCTCCCCCATCTCTGCATCCCAGGTCTCTTTGGACCGCGTGGGAAGCTCAACAATCTCTGCCTGCTCAATCCCATATTCCTTGAGCTTCTTCAAGACGAATTCGCTCTCAAAATATCCTTTGAGATATTCCTCAGGGAGCCTATTTCTATTGACCGCTGTCAGAAAAATCTCATTTTGAAGAGCCAAATCTCCTGAAGACTCGTTGATGATCTCCTCGATGACCTCGAGCGGAAGAAGAGTCTCAGGAACAGGACTTCTCTGCTGCGATAGAATGAAACAAAGAGGTAGGATAAGAATAAAGAGGAAAGCTGCTGTCTTTTTCATGGGTACCTCCTCAGCCGTATATTCTAGTCTTTTGTCTTGATAAGTAAAGTCAAAAAGGACTCACGCAGAGTGGTTCGAAAGCACGAACCACTCCGCCTTCGCCCTTCTAACTGAGAAGCAAAATCCATCCTTTCCCAGGCTTAATAGAGATTTCATCCGAGGGCTTAAACACTGCCGACTCCTGAAAATCTTGAATCGCAGGGGCAAAAAAATGAGCTTTGTTTTTATCCAAACCTAAAGAATCCCAATCAATCTCAAGCCGGCATCTTTCGCTCTTCTTGGCCCAGCTGGCGATGGAGATCATGACTTTATCTTTTTTGACATAGGCCGTTGCCAGAATATCCTTGGAGCCTGTTTTAACCGGGCAGGAAGGCGCCCAGAAGCCGATCATCTCCGAATCCTGGATCCCAAACTCATCCCAGACCTTCCACAGATGGGATGGGTTTCCTGCCCAGGGCATACGGGAAGTCATTCCGTAGACCATTCCCCGCCACGGATTTCCGCCGTCCTGAAGCATCTCGCCCATCAAGCCAAAAGGAATACCTGAGACCTCCACCAGCCAGAAGTCAGGCGATAAATTGTAATCAAAGTATTCACCGAACCAGAGGCGGTTGATGTAGGGGAAATGCTCAAGATAAAGATTGGCGCTGTTGGCGAAGCCGTCTCTGACATTGAACTGGTTGGCGGAATGAAGGTCGATAAGAGCGCCCTTCCTGCCTCTGTCCAGAATTTTTCTCGCCCGCTTCATGACCGTCCGATCAAAAGCGACATCGTCGATGTAGAGGCCGTCGATGCCGACATTTTTTACAAGCCAATTCAAACCTTCAAGATAGTAATTATGCCAGCGAGAGACTCCGCTGTTGATGACTGCAGCATCTTTCAATTCAGGAACAAACCAGCCGGCTATATAGTTCGACCTAAGATGCTCTTGGAGCCAGCTAAATCCTCCGCCAGGCCCGTAGGCCAAGATTTCATTTCCCAGGCTGCGCAAGGCAAAAATCTCAGGCGCTCGATTGGAAAGCTCCCTAACCGTGTAATAGACCTTGACCTTCATTCCCAGACGATGAGCTTGGTCGATATAGGCCTTCATCTCTTTCGCGCGCAGAAAAGGATAGTTGATGAAAGGATTTATCTCATTGGCGTGGTGGACGTTGATAGTGTTGGCACCTGTGGCCGCTATTTCTTGAATAGGCTTGAACCTATGATAAAAGCGCGTATTCCACTGGGCTTTGGGATCAATAGTTTTAAAGGGAGTTATCAGCAAGCGAAAGTTAAAATGAAGCTCCTCTCCTGCTTTTATCTGCCTTGAACCGCTGTAGGCTTTTATTAGAAAAATATCTTTATTAATTTCTCTCAATCGACATCCCCCTTTCCCTTGGTTGTACCAGGAAGGAGGCATATTCAATGGCTTGAGAAGATAAAAATTTGTGTTTAAAGGGCGGGAATAGTTTTCATCTTTGAAGCTGCATTGAAGGCCAGCGTTAACATCACCGACCCAAACCGAATCTTGATTTTTCTTAGCGTCCCACTTCCACTCATACTCAACTGGACGGCAACCTCCTTTAAATCCCATTCCCATCATATATTTAGCCACATCTTTGAGGATGGGAATTTCAAGACAGATATCGTTGACGCTCAGCGATTCTGAAGCGCTCAACTTGACTTGAAACTCAACGTTTCCGTCGAACTCCATCTGGGCCTGGCATTCCATGGATAGGGGCGCAGCGGTGCTTCTCGATTCCCAAGCAATAGCGCCAGGCGCCTGCTTGACGATCTCTATTCCTTCTCCCTTCCAAGGAAGAATCTTGCCAGTGGCTGTTTCCACAAGAAGCTTCAAGGGTGAAGCAAGAACTTCCCGTCCTTTATCCAAAATCCGCGTCATCTCAGGCGCGAAAAAGCTTTTGATGCATTGCGGAAGTCCTGTATCATCCACAGTCACCGTCCGGCCAAGGCAGCTGACTGTATTTCCGCTGAGCTTCAGCGCAGCAAACGGACTGACAATTTCATCATCACCAGCAATGGTCGAATCCAGCCAGCGGAGGCGAGAATGCCGCCAGGGTTCGCCGTCACCGGCATCCTTCAGGAGTTTGTCCTTGACAGTCAATACAACCTTAACGGCACTTTCTTTCATTCCATTGGGAGTAATTACTATCTCTCCTTCATATTTTCCGGAACGAATATCTGTGGGAATCTGGAGGCCACACCAGAGAGCCTGGATTTTTCCCTTTTCAACAGGGCATTTCTTCTTGAATCTCTGGCCTGTCCAATTGACTCCTCCAGTATTGAAAGAGCTGAAGGCAGAAGCCGGAATTTCGGTTTTGGTGCGCTCGCTCTTCATCGGGCTGAAATCCAGATCAAGGTCCTCGATGGCCTCTCTGCAGGCAAAGACACCGATTTGAAAAGCATAAAACTCTCCCCTTGCTGCCTCGCCATAAAAAATATTTTGAGGCCCTGTTTTTATCCATCTGGAAGGCAGGTCGTCTGTCATTCTGATCGGATAACGACGGTCTTCTGGAAAAAGAAGATATGGCGATTCCGGGTATTTTGAGAGGAGCGCATTCAACTCTTCAGAGGTAGCAATGACCTCCATCGGATAAAAGCTGTTGAAGTCATCAATGGATTGAATTTCCATAACTTTTGCCTGGGGAAATTCTTTTCTTTCAGCAGAAGATACGCTTTTTGAATCCAGGCTGTGCTGCTTGAGCCAGGAAGGGTCAGCGCTCTGCTCAGGCTCAGGGTAAATGACCGCAGGATAATTACTTCGGTCCGATGTCTTGTAAGGAAGGTAATAAACAAAATACTTTCCAGGCGCCGTCTGCGGCTGAAAAACTAAGTCACCATACTCCCGATTCACCTCGGCCCGAAAGACATTACTGACCCGAACTCCGGTCTTGGCATCGACAATGATAATATTCTTCTTTTCAGGATTAAAATCTCTCCTCCGCCAGGGAATATGTGCCCAGACCGCATCAGTTTTTTTTGAAACAAAGACAACAACCCTGTGGTTGCCGTAAGCATCAGCATCCCAATTGCCAGTTCTATAAGGAACTTCCCCTGCAAAGATAAGAGAGGTGCAAGCAAAAAATATTGAAATGCAACCAAGAATTCGCGCCTCAATGAGCAAAGCCGGAATAAAAACCAAAGCAATGATTTTTTTCATCCCTTTCTCCTCATTTAGGCTGCTTTTCAATCCAAGTCCATTCTTATTTTCTCTAACTCTATTCTTTCAATCAAAAGAAGTAAATGATAAATGCTGACGATTGATTATTAAATTAAATTCATAACATAAAGCCATAGTGAGGAGCAAAGCGAGATGGTGACCTCGAGAAATCATTAAAGAGGACTTCCGCTTTACTCTTTTTTATTTTATGTAAGCATCTTCGTTTGTGTAATTTTATTTCGGTGTCGGAATCGCCCCGAAGACCCCCATAGCGGAGGGGGCCCCGTCTTTTTTATCTTATGCATTTGACTTTAATCTTTTGGTAATATATAAATTTCAAGATTGTTATCAGTAAAAAAAGTGGAAATCAAAGTCATTATCATATCTTTTTCTTAGAAAAAAATATTTAAAGCATTCGCAAGTCCGTGAGAGGAAGAGCTCAAGATTTTATTCTTATCCTCATCTTGATAACGGCTAACCTTGCCGTATTCCTCCCCTCGATGAACGGAGATTTCCTCTGGGACGATAAGTATTTCATCAGCGAGAATCCCAATATCCTGAGCAGAGGCTTCTTGAAGTCTTTTCTGATTACTCCTTTTGGCGGAACCATTGGCACTGACGAGAACAGCCGTCGCCTCGAGCGATTGATGCAATTCTATAGGCCGCTGACCTGCCTTTCCTACTGGCTCGACTGTAAGATATGGGGCTTCAATCCGGCAGGATTTCATTTAACGAATATCCTCTTCCAAATCGCCAATACCCTGATCTTGTATTTCGTTCTCCTGAACCTTGGCTTGAACAGAATCGCCTCCTTTTTCAGTTGCCTGCTTTTTTCCGTATTTCCCTTTCATTTTGAAAATGTCTCCTGGATTTCAGGGAGAACGGATTTGCTCTCTTTTCTCTTTGCCGCCTTTTCCCTGTTGTTTTTCATTAGGTTCCTGCCGAGAAAAAAATATCTCTTTTTAATCCTATCCTCTCTCTTCTACCTCTGCTCACTGCTCTCAAAGGAAAACAATATTTTTTTAATCGTTATCTATTTTTTCATTCTCTATTGGAAAGAGCCAAAATTTAAAAATTTGATTATTCAAGTCATCCCTTTTGGAATAAGCTTTCTTATCTGGGCAACCTTAAGATCCATCGCTTTAGGCTATCTGAGCCTTGGACATTCAGGGAGGACTCTACTCGATTTTTTCTCGACAATTGGCTTTTATTCAACAAAGCTCCTTTTCCCTTTCAATTTAAGCTTCACTGTTGATTCCTACCGAATTTTTAAAAATCTTCCCTGTCAAATTCTGGGCATGATGGCCACTCTGCTTTTTATTCTTTCGGTGTTCTTTCTATTAAAAAAAAAGCAAAAAATCCCGATCCCCGCTCTCATGATTTTTTCTTTTTATATCCTTCTTCTGCCTTCTGTCATTCTTATCTTTTCGGCGACGACTGCCTCCTTCATCGCCTGGCGATTCCTGTACCTCCTCTCAGCTCTCTTTGTGTGTTATCTGGTTTATGTTCTCTTGAAAACACTCAAACAAAAATCTGTTTCAACCATTCTCATTTTGTTGCTTTTCTTTCTTTATGCGGTCGAAATACATCCCAAGAATAAAACTTTCGGAAAAAGCGAAACAGATTTCTGGCTGAGCTTCAAGAATATCGAGAGGGAAGATATCATGGCCAAATTCAATATCGGAGTCGCCTGGCTTCCAAAAGATGAAAAGAAAGCACTGGAAATATTCAATGACATCATTTCTCATCGAGAGCACTACAGCCATCTCTTATATGAGATTAGAATCTGCGAAGAACTTGCTCAATACTATACTTTCAAAAAAAATTTTCCGGCTGCGGAGGCATATTTCAAGAAATTATTGGAGCTTCAAAGCTTTCAATCTCAGCACTTCCACTTCACCTATGCCTTCTTCCTTGCTTTCCAGGGTAAAACTTCCGAAGGAGAAAAAATTGTCATAGGGATGCTTAATATGTTCCCTCTCAACCATCTTATTCTGCTCAATGCAGCCAGGTTTTACATCTTGACCGAGAATTATGAAAGAGCACGGGAATTGCTGACCAAAGACTATAACCTCTTCCCTACCCGGGAAGGACTTCTCCTGCTGAAAAGGCTGGAGCAAGAAAAAAAGTAAAGTCATCCAACCAGGGAACAGAATAATTTGCTTTTTAGGAAGAGAAGTTATTCTTTTAATGTCGATCGTTTGAAGTCTAATAACACAAAAATAAGGTGCTTCCCAAACAAAAAACAAATTTGACATTCATCCTACCCTAAGATATAAATCGGAAGCTAAATGCATAGCCGACTATCCTCTCTCACCTCCCGCATGGACAGGCTCTATGAATTCGACCGGGAGGCGGTTTCAGCTGCGAAGCTCCAATCGGGCGGAAAATTTGCAGGCCTTTTTGCCGGCGAGCATGTGGCCGCCACCGAGTTTGTCATCGGCGCTTTCTTCGTCCTCCACGGCCTGAGCGCCAGGGATTTGCTCGCTGGCTTGCTCATCGGAAACCTGCTCGCCGTCCTCTCCTGGACCTTCATCTGTGCGCCGATTGCCACCCAAACTCGCTTCACCCTCTACTGGTATCTTCGAAAAATCGCCGGACCGGGCCTGACCTTTATCTACAATCTGGCCAACGCTATTCTTTACTGTGTCCTGGCTGGAGCGATGATTGCTGTCTCTGCCACTGCGGTCGGCCTGGCTTTCGGCGTCAAAACTCCTTCTCTGAACGCCATCCTTCCCAGCAGCCTGGGCTGGGTGCTCATCACTCTAAGCATCGGCGTTCTGTTCATCATCCTGGCCATTCTGGGGTTTGAAAAACTCAGCCGCTTTGCCCAAGTCTGTTCTCCCTGGATATTCGTTGTATTTATTGCCGGCGCCATCGCTGTGCTCCCGCGGCTTGGTGTCCATCCGCGGCTCGACAATCTTTGGGAGATAGCCAGGACAAAAATATGGAATGGAATCCCTGTCGCAGGCCAGGATAAATTCGGCATTTGGCATGTCATGTTCTTTGCCTGGTTCTGCAACCTAGCCATGCACGTCGGCCTTTCGGATATGGCTTTATTCCGCTATGCCAAGAACTGGACTTACGGGCTCTATTCAGCTTTCGGCATGTATCCCGGCCATATGCTGGCCTGGATCTGCTCGGGAGTCATGGTCGCGGCCATCGGCAGGCAGATGGACCCAGGCCTTATGGCTTTTGAGGCTGTGGGAATAGCCGGAGCTGCCGGAGTTCTATTTGCCGGCTGGACAACAGCCAACCCAACCTTATACCGGGCAGGCCTCGCCCTCCAGGTCATCACTCCCAACTGGCCCCGCTGGAGAATCACTCTCTTTGCCGGCCTGCTGACAACTCTCCTCTCCTGCTTTCCTGTCGTTTTCATGAAGCTGCTCGATTATGTGGCCATCTACGGGCTGATTCTGATGCCCATCGGAGCCGTGGTTTTTGCCGAACACTGGATATTTCCGCTTCTTAAAATAGAGCAGTACCAGGCTGAAAAATACAAGTGGCTTTTCAACTGGAGGGCTTTGATTTCCTGGGCCGGGACTCTGGCTGCCTGCTTCTTCATGCCCATTCATCTTTTCTTCCGCTGGCTTCCAGGATATTTTATTGTGCTTGTCTCCTATGTTCTTCTTATGGCCTTCAAGAGGAAATAGCATGAGGAATATATTATTTGCGCTTATTTCTCTTATCAGCCTCGCCCTTTGCCTAATCTCACCTGTTCTCTATTTCATCGGGAAATTTTCTGAGGAGAACTATAAGCTTGTCTTCCTTGTCGCTTCCATCGCCTGGTTTATCTTTGCCACACTCCGGACGAGAGAGAAAAAGAAAGCCTGAGATCACTCACCCTCAAGCTCAAACAAATATTTTCCTGAGCCGACTTTGACGACAAAAGCTCCTTGCTTCTCCTCAACTCCCACTACTCCCGGAATTCCCTGATGAAAGCCTTTTGAATCCCAGAGAATCTGGCTGCTCTCTTTAATCACAATATTCTTCAGATTGAACTTGGGCAGGACAACCTCTGCCTCGCTGCCGACCGGAATCCTCACTTCAAGGCTGACTTTTCGCTCAGAGCGCCGCCATTCAGAAGAGACCGTCCCTCGCAGCGTCAGCACAGAACCCGCCGCATAGCTGAGGTCTCTGACCATCTGCGGTTGAATAAGGATTTTTTTAAACCCGACTGAGTCAGGGGCTAAGTTGATTCCGGCTAAAGCCTTATAAAGCCAGGAACCCACACTCCCGAACATGGGATGATTGTGAGAATTCATCGAGGGGCCTGTTTTCTGCTGCCAGAGCTCCCAGAGGGTTGTGGCTCCGTTCTCGATCATGTATCCCCAGCTGGGATAGGTGGTCTGCGCGGCAAGCTCGTAAGCCAAGTCAGAAGCACCAAATCTCGTCAAGAGTTCCATCAAATATTTTGTACCGATGATGCCGGTTGTTAAGTGAGTGTCGTGTTTGTAGATGATGTCTTGAAACACGTTGCCAAAAACCGAGCCTCGCTCTGAATCGGGTGCGATATCGAGAAAAAGAGGGAGAGTGTTCGCTGTCTGAGTTCCGTTGGCATAGTTCTTTGTCTGGGGGTCAAAGTATTGCTTGTTGAAGGCTTGCTTGATCTGCTCGGCGAGTTGGCTGTAAGCTTTCTCATCCTTGTCTTTTCCAAGCACACCGGCCATCTCGGCCAGGATCTTGACGTCATAATAATAATAGAACGAAGAGACAATACTGCCCGGAGTCTTTTCCACTGCAACCCAATCTCCATAATAGCTGTATTTAACGAGCCCGTCCTCAGCTCGGCTTCGCAAGAATTCAACATACTTCTTTACACCATCATAGTGCTGCTCCAGGATTCGTCTATCGCCGTAATATTGATACATGTACCAGCAGAGCAGCGGATAAGCCGTGCCCCAGGCAGGGTCGGCAGGACGCTGTCCCCAGATGTGGGGCACAGTATCAGTCACTCTTCCTGCCTCATCCTGGACATCGTTGATGTCACGGATGAAGTTGGTGTAGAAAGCTGCCATCTCAAAATTCATCATCGCCTCTTCGGCAGTGCCCTGGGCATCCCCCATCCATCCCATCCGCTCGTCCCGCTGGCAGCAGTCGGTTGGAATGCTGTGAAGATTGCTCTGCTGTCCCCAGACAATGATTCGCTGCAGCTGGTTAAGGATAAGCTTTGAGCAGGAAAAGCTTCCCACTTGCCGCACGGCTGAACGGACGACCCTTCCCCTGATTGTCTCTGCGCCCGGAACTCCTGGAAAGCCAGTCAGCTCGAGATAGCGGAAGCCGTGATAGGTGAAATGCGGCTCAAATACTTCCTCTCCCTCGCCGCGCAGAATGTAAGTGTCCTCAGCTCTCGCGCTTCGTAAATTTTCTTGGTTGATCATTCCATTATCGTAGAGGAGCTCGGCAAAGCGGATCCGGACTTTTGTCCCCCTTTCTCCTCGAATACGGAGCCGAGCCCAGCCGCTCGAATTCTGCCCCATGTCAAAGACATAGACGCCAGGCTCTGGATGAGTCATATTCAAGGGGACGATGGTCTCCACGACTCTGATCGGAGGCATCATCTGGGCCGAAAGCATTCCTTTTGGCCCATGCACAGATTCAGCCTTGCTCCACTGACTGTCATCATATCCAGGCATGTCCCATCCTGGAGTCTCAAGGCGGGCGTCATAAACCTCTCCGTCATAAATGCTGTCGAAAACAACCGGGCCATCCTTTGCTTTCCAGGAAGTATCGCTCCTGATTACGACCTTCTCCCCTGCTTCAAGCTCGATGGTCAACTGGAAAAGGAGAGCCCTTGAACCATACCACCCTTTGCCGAGCATGACTGCCACGGCATTGGCTCCAGGACTGAGCATATTCGTCACATCGTAAGTTGTGTAGAGGGCGCGCTTATCGTATGTCGTCCAGCCGGGGTCGAGCACGTTCGGGCCGACCTTGCGGCCGTTCAGGCGCAGCTCATAATAGCCGAGGCCGCAGATATAAGCCCTGCCTCGTTTGACATTGCCCTTGAGATTAAACTCCTTCCGCAGCTCGTTTGCTCCTCCAATCCACTCAGCTTTCCACTCTTGCCGCAAAAATAATCCAGTATCAAAGCTGGCAATTCGGCTGTAGGGGCTGGCAACACCATTTTTATCCCAGTATCTGACCTTCCAGTAATAGGTTCTGTCGCTTTCCAATGGTTTGCCGTTGTAAAGAACATGAACCGATTCATCTGTGTTCGCCTTTCCGCTATCCCACATATCTCCTTTTTCTGCAGATGGCTCTGTGGAAACGATTATTTGATAGGCAGACTGTTTCTCGCCCCTCTCAGAATGTTCAAGAGCCCAGGAAAACCTCGGCTGCTTGACATCAATCCCCACAGGATTCGATAAATACTCGCAGCGAAGCTCGGCTGGCGGAAAAGGGCCGCCCGCTTGCTCAGAGCTCTTAACTGGGGAAAATCCTGCCATAAAGACAAAAAGCAGGAGCAGAACCAATCCTTTCATTCGAAGCATAAAAAACATAATAGCCTCCGTTTAAGGAATTTCTATGGCTTTTTACTCAGACATTTTACTTAAACAAATCTATCTTTGCTACTAGGCTGAATTATACTTCTTTTCATTTTCTTTTTGACTTCTCACCTGAAATTGATGTATTTTATAGCTTCTTATGAAGTCAAAGCTCGCTTATCAGCTGGGCGATGGGCAAAAAGATCGAAAGACATAAAGAAATCCTCAATGTCTTCTTGAATCTCTGTTTCTGGCTGTTTAGCTTCAGCCGAGGAACATAGGAGGTCAGCCATGGGTGATAAGAATTCGGAAAAAAGAGAGTGTAAGCGTTTTATTGTCCCTGGGGCCACAACTAGCTTTGAGATTAAGGGATATACAGAAGAATTCTCACCTGTTTTGGATATGAGCCGGGGAGGATTGAAGTTTATGAGCAATAAAGCTGTTGAGATGAACAAAGAATTAGCTTTAAAAATCTCTATCCCAGGCGAAAGAACGCCTCTAACCCTCTTGGGAATAGTGAAGTGGGTTTCCTTTGATGAGGGAAAAAAGAAGTACCAGATTGGAGTCCAATTCAATCCGTATGGAGAAAAAAAAGGCCAGAATTATCCCGGCACTTTAGTCAAGATTATTGCTTTGGAACAAAAATTTTCAACTGCTGGGAAAGAAGACATCGAAAAGTATGAAATTGATTAAGGGACCTGGGAAGCATCCCTTATTTCTTATTTCAAGACTTCAAGCAGACGATCGATGTCAGCGAAATTGTTAAAGATGTTCACTGCGACTCTGATATTGCCGTTCCGCTGGCTGACATAGATATTTTTCTTTTTCCATTTTTTAATGTAAGCCTCATTTTTATCGCCGAGAGTGAAAGAGACGATTGCCGAGCGCTCGCCTTTATGGGCTACAGGAGAAATGAGAGTGATCTTACGCTTCCTTAGCCCTTGGATGAGATAATCTGTCAGCTCTATGATTCTATCCTGAATGGCCTTGATGCCAATTTCATCAATGTAGTCCAATGCCTTTTGAAAAGCCAGAAGAGGCTGCAGGTTAAAGGTGCCGAGCTCGTAGCGATGCGCTGAGCGCTGAAGCCGGAAGGGAACATTCTTAGCAGTGTGAATAAAACTTCCTCCCTCTGTCTCCAGAGAGAGCCATCCAGCCAGTGGAGAAGGAAATTTTTCTCGAAACTCCGCTGCGGTGAAGAACAAGGCACCGATATAGCCTGCCAGCCCCCATTTGTGGAGCGAAGCAGTGAGGGCGTCGACATGAGAGGCTTTCACATCCGGAGAATAATAGGGAAAGGCCTGGGTCGAATTGACAACAAACAAGATTCCTCGCTTATGGAGCTCCTCTCCCAATTTTAAGAGGTCTTGGCGAAATCCTGTGGAATATTGGACCTGGGACGTGACCACAGCCAGAGTCTGTTTGTCTGTCATCTCAAGAATGGATTGAATCGGATACCGGGAATTCAAGGGCTCAACATAACGCATCTCGATCTTCTGGTATTCAAAGGCAACGGTCGACGCCGGAAACTCGTCCTTCATAGAAACAATATTGAAGGGCCTTTGAATTTGATTCTTGAATGAAAGGGCAATAAACGACATGGCGGTCGAGCTATTCTGGACAAAGGTTACATTCTCAGGCTCAGTGTTCAGGAATTCTGCCAAATTGGCGCAAAGGGCTTTGAATCTGGCCATGTCTTTGAGCCAATAGATATCTCCGCGGAGGTGAATCTTACGATATTCTTCAATCAAGGCATCAAAGACCGGCTTGGGCAAGGGCGACATGGCTGCGCTCAAGAAATAGACTGAATTCTCACTTATCGGGAAATCCTTGCGTACTTTATTCCAATCCGTCATTTTTTCAGGCCCTCATCCATGTTTCTGCATCAGCCAAGAGGCCAACTCTTCGGCCAGCTCCGCTGCCGAGCGATAACGCTCCTCGGGTTTCTTGTGCAGGCACTTCAGGCAGACATCGGCAATCTTCTCGTCAAGGTCCGGGCGGCGCTGGCGCGGATCGGGCGATTCTCTCTTGGAGATGGCATCGAGAAGTTCGTTTAGGCTTTTGCCCTCAAAGGGCGGCTGCCCTATAAGCATCTCGAACAGCAAGACACCAAGCGCGTAGATGTCAGAGTGTGGTCCAACCAGAGCCCTGTTTCCGGCAAGCTGCTCGGGTGCCATGTACAGGGGTGTTCCGGCCAGGGCCAGACCCTGTCGGCCGAATCTTTTCAGGTCAAAGGCCAGCCCAAAGTCTGTGACCATCGGCTCGCCTTGTTCGCCGACGATGATGTTGCCCGGCTTGAGATCTCGGTGGACCACGCCCTTCTGGTGAGCATGATTCAAAGCCCTGGCGACCTTCAGGGCGATGATTGCCGCGCGGCGAGGCTCCATGCCCCGGTCGCTGATCAGCTTGCTGAGGTCCTTTCCCTCGATATAATCCATCGTGTAATAATATATGCCCTCGTGGACGTCGAGCTCATAGACGGTAACAATATTCGGGTGGCGGAGCTTGGCTGCAGTGATCGCCTCGCGAAGGAAATTCTCAATCTCCTCCTCGCTGGCATACTCACCAGCAAGAATCAGCTTGAGAGCGACCAGCCGCTGGAGCGTCTCCTGCATCGCCTTATAGACCACACCCATGCCGCCGCGGCCAAGCTCCTCGACAATTTGGTACTCTTGAAAATGCTTACCCACTGCCGAGCCGACTGGCGAGCGTGGACCGAAGACCGTCGTTTTAGGCCTGACCTCCCTTGTGCCGGGCGGAATAAGCTCCATGGTTTCGCCGATGTTAAAAGCATCGAAGGTCTTATGGCAGCTCGGGCAGACCAAGGTGCGGCCGACCTGCTCAGCCGAAACATCGAAGGCGAAACTGCAAAAAGGACAGATGGACTTCACTGTTTTATCCTCTAACTAATTCAGCCAATATAAATTTGAGAAAGAAAGATGTCAACAATAATCAACCTTATTTATCTCCTCCCAGCGCGCGCCTCAGCGCTTGTTTGCTTTCGGCCGAGGCGATAAAGAGCTCTTCGGGAAATCTGTAATAGGCCAAGAGTTCCTGATAAATGCTCCAGCTCTCGTAGGCATTCAGTCCCATTCCTGCCAAATACTGAAGTCGCAGGTTTCGGTCTCGATTGATTTCAGCTCCCTTCAGCCAGGCTCCCAAATCCGGGCCTTGACCGGCGTATGTTGCCAGCAGGCCCACCGCAGATTTAAATCCCACCTCTTTGAGGGATTCAGCCACTGACCGATGGTCAAGGCGACCAAGGCGCTTGGCAAGCTGATCAATGTTGACCCTGGTCGCATCAGCCTGACCTAAGAGGAGCACGTCATAGCCAAAACCAATAAACTCGTTGCTCCAAACCGTTCCATAAGGAAAGACATTGAAGAACGTTGCCAGCTCGCTCTTGACGGTGTCCTGAGTACTCTCATAGAGAGGAACCCACTGCGCAATCACTCCTCCCGGATTCAGATGCCGCTTGCACAGCTCGAAGTATTCTTTTGTATAAAGCATAGCGGAGCCCTTGATCCAGGGATGAATCGGGTCGGAGGTGATGATGTCGAACTTTTCTTGTGTGGTGAGAATGTAATGCCGGGCGTCGTCGATGACCAATGTGACGCGCGGATCGTCCAGAACGTTGTAGTTCTCGGCGCTGAAATAGCGGGCCACAACCTTAGAGATCATTGGCTCGATTTCGCAGACAACGATTCTCTCGACGTTGGGGTAGAGCACAAATGAGCCTGCGGTCACGCCTGCTCCGCAGCCCACAACCAGCACTGAGCGAGGCCTGGGATGGACGAGCGCCGGGAGGTGACCAAGCATCCTTTCCATCCGCATATCCTGGTCCTCACTCGATGCTTCTGTCCTGCCGCTGACATGGAAAATTCGCGTCCCGTTCTTCAACTCTGTCACTGCAACAGAAGCATTCATCCCCTCTCCCACATAAAGGACACTCTCCTCCTCAGTCTTGGTCGGAAGATAACGGCCGTAAGCGATAAGCTTCCAGGGAACTTCGGGGACGCTCCAGGCCAGCAAGGCCGCAAGCACGATTGAACCCGGCAAGACAAGCGCACTTGCCTTCCTGAGCTTGGGATTCGCGGCCTCAACAAAAGCTGATACCTTTCCGCGGAATTGCCGGAGGAGTGGTGCAAACATCAGGAGCGCGGCTGCAGCAGAGAGTCCGATCAGCAGACGCTGGGACTGCTGTGTGCCTGCCCAGGGAATAAAAATCATGCTGAATCCGATCGCGCCAATAATCGCGCCGACAGTGTTGGCCGCATAGATTCTTCCCACCAGCCGTCCTGGGTCCTGTCCACGAGAGGCAACGGCGCGAAGCGCCAAGGGAAAGCTCACTCCCCAAAGGACTGCTGCAGGCAAGATAGCCCAAAAACAGCGCAAGAGGTCAACCTGAAAATTGAGCCAAGGACTCTTGGAAAGAGAGGGATTGATCGGCCAGAAAGGGAGGGATTTGGCGATCATTACGGCACTCCAAAAAATCGCTGTGGCCAGAAGCATCTGGCAGCAGCCCAAAGCGAACCTCGGCCGCAAGGTTTTGCGCGCCAGGAATGACCCAAGACTGCTGCCGATCCCAAGCCCTGCCAGGAAGACAGCCAAGATGATAGAAAAGGTATAGACTGTTGCACCTAACATCAGCGATAAAAGGCGTGTCCAAATCACCTCGGCTCCCAAAGCGCTCAGTCCAGAAAGCGCAATGGCGACATAAACCGACCAGCAGCCGGGCGCAAGGACAGCGCGGCTTTGCCCTGGATTTCCGATTGGCAGGCGGTATGGCGTTAGGGCGGCCAAAACAAGACCGATGAGAGTGATGCTCCCGTTGACTCCAGCCGCGACATAGGTTGCCGTCCCCATGTCGTGGACTCTCAATAGATAGAATCCTGCTAGAAGACAGCCGAAGACGGCCCCAATAGTGTTAGCGGCGTAAAGAAATCCTAACCAGGAAACACCTTGCGGCGTCATCTCTATCCAGCGCGAAATGGCGGGCAGCGTCGCCCCCATCAGCATCGTGGGCAGCAATAAGCATACGGCGCTGACTGCGCCCCGCAGCAGTATCCCCGGGAGACCATGCCCCACGTTTGCTGTATAAAATCGAACGA
>Ga0172365_10000917_pt1 | contig 20803 bp, 25 predicted proteins | sample LakKivSesite48cm_FD_114535 | JGI IMG/M metagenome (GOLD analysis project Ga0172365, IMG submission 114535) | Sediment microbial communities from Lake Kivu, Rwanda - Sediment site 48cm | ecosystem: Environmental > Aquatic > Freshwater > Lake > Sediment | place: Rwanda: Western Province, Lake... | reverse complement strand
GCAGAAGCGATAATTTTTGCCTCAAGTGTTTCCGGGATGATGTTTTGGGAAGCTTGATGAGAGATAATACAGGCTTTTACTATTTTTATCTTTTCCCTTGGGAAGCGATATTTACTTAAGATTCTCTCCGCTAATTCGGCTCCTTTTAGATGGTGTTCGTGATCCCATTTTTTGTTTAAGACTGAAGCATAATCATGTAAAATGGCCGCAACTTAAACAATTCCTTCATCTGCTCCTAATTTTTTTGCCAGATTCTTTGCATGTTTTGTGGTGGGAACCATATGATGAGTCCAAGCACTGTAACCAAAAGAATTAGTTTTCCTCTTACAAGCATTTTTTACTAACTTTTTAATTTCTTTAATCAGTTTTTCAGTGGAAGCTATAAGATTTATCCAATTATAACATTTAAATCGGGATTTAATCAGATGAAATAGAATAATTAGACTAACTGGAGCTTCTGGCAGCGATTTTTTTTCTTGCTAAAGAAACTGCTTCTTGTTCATAATTTTTTTGAGGGAAAAGATTGTCTTTAATTGTTGTTCTTTTTCCAGTCAGTTTTTGCAGTCCTCTTGTTGGTTGCCTCTCTCTTTCTTGAATGTAGGCAGCGATAAAGTTTGATAGTGCTTCTTTAAGCGGATCGGTTTCAGAATTAGGGTCGAAAATTTGCCCAGAAGATCTTAGTAAAGTGAGACAATTGCTGATAGCCAGCATTGTTCTGGTAATATCTAATTTGATATCTTCATCTGTGATTTTTGGGTCGTTTAAAAGTAAAGGAGCTCCTTTGACACTGTCAAGGTCGACTAGATCTCCAGAAACCAACCAATTATGTCTTGTTGGGTACCCGTGGGTAAGGCCAAGAAAATGAAGTTTACCTAAATATCTTCCCATTTTTGTTGGTAAATAATCGACTAAATATTGTTTCTGATCATCTTTATCCTGGGCATCAAAATTAGTGTGATCCCTGAAGTTTATAAATTTGAAAATTTTAGAAAATATTTCTTCGGCTTGTTTTTCATTTAGGATTTCGCCAAGATCACGTATTCTTTCGGCAATCGGGTAGTCTCTTTCTATAACACAAAATTGCGATCTTTCAAGAAATTCGAACATGCCATGTTGGGGATCAGCCATTTCTTTACTGGCAAAACTCAAAGCCTCTTTTGGGGGGTCTTGAATTGTTATCTCTTTCCATTGTTTAATACTGATTTGCCGTCCTTTATAGGGAACTTTCTCAAGTGGTCTAACTGATAAGACCCTTTCTGTTGCTAAACCATGAGAGCGCATAAAATCAGATACCGCTTTAATGCGGCTGATATAAGTAGACTCCATAAGTCCGTGGACTCGAAATATTGGAGGATCAAGCTCGAATTCAACTTTTGGATCTTCAAATGGCAGTCCTTTAACGCCAGTAGCGGAAAGAATATTATGAAATTCGTCTTCCCAGTAAACCCTGCCACTGCCGATTGTTTCCAGACTTCTGGAGAGTTGAACTGGTGGGGGGCGAAGGTGACTTGCAGAATCTGGCGTAAAAGGATGTCCCCTTTTTTCAAAAGTAACTGATTCGGTTAACCCTGAGAGATTATTGTTTTCTGTACCTTCAGTATCTTCATCAACCATTAATTATATTATTAGCTAAAAATCTCACTGCGTCAATGAAGTTAAATATTTTCCTTTGGTTGTATTCCCAAAAGCCAGAGAACTGCTTCTTTGCGGTATCTTCGGTCTCCGCGGGAATTAATTCGGATGGCCGGGAGTTTGCCTCTTTTACCCCATCTTTTGATGGTTAAGGGTGAAACCCTTAAAACTTCGGCTACTTCCCGCACTGTTAAAAGATCGGGCAGGGCTTCTAAATTGAGTTTTTTGTCAGACATGTTTTCAGAGTATAAGGGTGAAAGAGTAGAAGAGTAGAAAAATAATAAAAAATATCTTACACTCTTATACTCTCCCGCTCTTCTACTCTAATATATTCTATTATTTACAATATCATTATAAAATAAACATTGTCAATATGGTATTTAATATGGGCCATATTAGATTATATTTTGATTAAGTTTGAGGCAGAAAACTTATCTGCTATTAAAAATAAAAATTTGGGGTAGTAATAAATATTATCTTATAGTATTGACTTTTCCCTTCAGATATGCTATTATTTAGGCATAATTTGGTTCTCATAAAGGTATTAAAAGCAGTACCAATATTGAGTCAAATTATTTTTTGCGCCTTGAAAAACTCAAGAGAAAGACAGTGGAAGCTGCGGTAAGATCGGAATTTTTCCGGCTTTTCCGCAGCTTCCAAGCTGTCAGTAGCCAGTAGTTCAGAATTTTAAATGGAAAAAGGAGATGTGGAAGTGAGAAACAGATTGGTTCTCGCGGCGGTCGTGGTTATCTTGCTGGCAGTTTGTCTGCCAGCCCAGGTGCTTGCGGATGAGACGGAAGGCAGTCGATCTACCTTCCTGAGGTGGGAGGTTCACTTTGGGGCCAATCGCTATGGAGATACTAGGTGGTACATCCAAAGTGGCACTCCAACCCAGGTTTATTCCTGGGTCTACTTCCGCTGGGGAGCCAGCGGAGTATTGTTCGATGTTGGGCAAGCTGGAGTCTTACGCTGGTTTGCGGGACCGCCCTCTGCCTATGAAGCCACTGGTTTCCAGTTAGCCACTTCTGCCTCCACTCCGTCCTTCACCGGAGTCCGGTGGAACAGTTCGCTGTGCGGAGTTCAGGGGCCGAAGTTCGTGCTTTTTCGTCGAGGAGGGAAGTGGGAGGTGGTGGTTACCAATGCTACCATCAAGATGCTTCTCGTCTCTGTCAATGGAAAGCGCGAACGGAAGCTCCTGCCCGGCCAGGTCTTCTCCAGGCGTTTTCCCAAGGGAGGGGAAATCAGGTTGCTGACCCCTGGGGGAGGCGAAGCGGCGGCAGTCTGGATGAAATAGTTCTCTTGAGTAATCAAGGCAAGCGGGAATGTTAATTCCGCAAACACCGAAGTTTGCTGATTTTCCCGCTGCCTTCAGGGTATTAATCCCTCTGATGAGCTCCGATGAATATCGGAACGAAAAGGCAAAATAAAACTCTGTAGTAGCGGACTTTAGTCCGCGCCGTTCTTCTGTAATGGCGAACTTCAGTTCGCGCAAACAAATTGTAAAATATAAATACTCAAGGCTTATTATTGTTTTTCGGTTTCCCAAAAAAAGTTCCTGTTACTTTATCAAAACCAGTCCACTGGCAAGGGGTTCCAGCCGGAACCGACTGTCCCTCACAGGCGGTCCCATCTATATAAATCTCTACTATATCTCCATTTCCTTTCATTCCTTTCTTTTTCGGTTCTTGAGGTTTATCAGTTCCGTTTGCAATCATTAAGCATTTTTCTGGTGATGCCATATTTCTCACCTCCCTCATGGGACAAAACCTATGGTTTTTTCCCAACGATTTTCCAAATTGGTATCTTGCGAGATCTTCGAGTGATTCGCCTCGCAAGATGTTCTTTAATCTTTTCTAATAGTCTTAATTATCTTCCGAACTTATTTAATCTAATCAATAAAAAATCCTCCCGGTCTGGGAGGATCTAATCTTTTATTTTTAGGACTTGGTTAGCTTATTCCTTCCCAAACCGTTCTCTCCTTAATAATAAGGATAAGAACAAGAATGGAAAGTGAAACCAATTTCAAGATCATTAAAAGAAGTTTAGCAAGATTTTTTTTAAAATGCAAGGTCAATCCGTAGTAGCGGACTTTTCAGCCACAGGCTGACCCGCCTCTGGCGGGAGTCCGCGCTGGTTTTCCCAAAGGCGAACGCTAAGATTAGGCGGGAGTCGGTGCCCTTCAAACCCCAAGTTTGTCAAACATCCAGATTTTTGTTAAAATGCTTGGCAAATGACTCCGGAAAGAGAAAGAAGAGTTTTTTTGACCCGTCAAAGAGTAGAAACTACTTTTCCTAGGACCGATACTTCTGAGTGGAGAGTTTTGAGATTTCTTTATCATCATTCTGGCGAGCTTTGTTCTTTTGAGGAGATTTCTCAAGCATATTGGGACCGAAGTTTCAATTCTCCTCGGCTAACACACATTCGTACCGTTTGCTCCAGACTTAGAAAAATGACTGAAGGGTATCTCCATCTATATCCGCTTGCAAGATTTGGAATACTGCTTTCTCAAACTGATCTTGAAGGAGAACCACTCAACTTGAGTGATATTGGGGTTTCTGTTTTTTGCCAAGAATCAGGAGAAGGAAAAAAAATTATTCCTGGGCTTTCTGTTTTATCACCGGAGATTTTGGATAACAAATTAGTTAATCCCAACTCTGTTTTGAAGGTTTTAGATAGACTGGTTTGGGGAAGAATGGAGACGGGAAGACCAATGTTGATGACTTATATTCCTCCTGTTGAATGTCAGGTTTTAGCTTGTTTGGCTCAAGGGGGATTTTGGTCACAAAGCGAGTTAGACCAAGCAGCTGGGGAAGTAAGGAGAAGTGTTATATCTTCAAAGTTGAGAAGAAAATTGGCCTTAGCGGGAATGGAAATCTCTTTCTTAAGATCGCAGGGTTGGCTTTTGAGATCAAAAGGTGTTTCAGGTGAGTTGTTTTCTTCGCCGGTAACTTCCAAAGATAAAGTTTTATTAGATTTTCTTCTCAAAGAGCCAGGAAGGTTAGTGAGATTTGAGGAGATTTTTTCTTGGTTATGGGGAGAAGAATTTTCAGGAATACCTGAGGAGAGAAATATTTTAGCAGTTCACTTGAAACTTATAAGAAAACGACTTAAAGAGAAATTTCCTCAAGGTGATTGGCATTTAGCAACAGTTGAGGGAAGTGATTCTATAATCTTGTATCAAGGAAAATTAGGCGATACAGTTCCTCTTCCTGGACTTTGTGAATATCGTTTTGTGCCTAAATGGCTTGAAGAAAAGCTTCAGCCGTTGCTGGAAAAAGGTTTGTTAAATGATCATGGCGTAATTCCGCGGTTTACTCCTCAGGAAAGATTAATTCTTTTAAGATTAGCTAAAATGCCGGACTTATCACTTTTGGTGGAGGAGTTGGAAGCTTTGTTAGAAAATGAATATTCAGAATTGAGAAATCCAGTGATCACCTTGCGGACAGTGATCCATCGTTTGCGGAGAAAACTTCAGGACTCAGGGATTAAGATTGTCACAAACTCTGGTTTGGGCTATTCTTTGGAAGCGTGAATTTATTTAATATTTGTGAAAATGGAACTTTTGTAATAGCGGACTTCAGTCCGCGCTCTCTTGCGCTGGCTAAAGCCAGCTATTACAGACGTTCTGTTATTAACTTCTTGATCTTGGAATTCCAATAATTTAAAATGAAAATATCTTTCTATGACTGAATCTTTAAACGCTGAAACGGGTGTTTCTGAACAGGGAAAGCCAGAAAGCTATCCTTTTTCTGTTTGTTCCGAGATGATGTATAGGTTGGATTCTTGTTTTTTTCACTTAAAGGAATTCAGTGATGACAATTATAGGAAAGCATATCAAAAAGCACATCAAGTTCTTATAGAAGATCTTCCTGTAATTGAACAGTATCTTGAAAACGCTGCTCCCGAAGAGGTCGATTTTATTTTTTCAGCGGTATTGGGATCTGGGTACTTTCGGAATGATTATACTTCAGATCGGGAGATTTACCCATTTCTTTGTTCAGTAATTGAAAAACACTTGGAGATTGCAGAAAGAATTCTTTTGGAAAAACATAGTGGCCCTTATTCTGCCGTGGCGGTTTTAGTTAAGTTTGGGAGTCCGGAACAGAAGAAAAAAGCAATTGAACTTTGGAAAAAGCTACTAAAAAGTGAAACCCAAAAACCAAGGGAACCAGCGTACCTTTCAGGCGGTCTTACAGATGGAGAAAGACGGTTTTTAGCTGCTGTTCCTAAAGAAGAAAAAAATTTGGTGATTGAAAAATTTTTGGAATATTTTAGACAAAATCCAAGCTGGAGACTATTTGGTGATTATGGTGGTTATATGAGAAATTTTTGGGAGTTTTTTGATCCAAGACAAAAAGAAGAAGCCTTGGAGATTTTTCTTCGGAATTATTGCGGAAGTTTGAAATTAAGCCCAGAAGAACTTTCTTCTCTTTCTTCGCTTTTTTTCGGTTCTTCAATTACATCTTGTTTGGAAGAATGGATTTTTAAGGGGAAAGAAGAACGGGTTTTCTCTAATTTTCCCCAAGAAGGAAGTGTGCAGTGGAAGATTTATAAAGCCATGGTTGAGAATTTGGGTTTAAATTATTCTGAAATGGTCAATAAGATGACCTCAACCCAGATAAATGAATTAAACAAACTGAAGCAGATTCCTAGTAACAGTGCAGAAATGTTAAAAAATGATTTTATAAAGATGTGTCAGTTAGAGATGCGGGAACCGGGAATTTGTCGTTTTCTAAATCAGGAATTTGGTATTAGGCATTTTAGCCGTTATCCTGCTTCTGTGCTTTTAGCTCAATACCAAGAAAGAGAAAATACCCAAAAACCATATGGGGTAATCATTTATCCGGATGCTGATTGGAGTTCAAGTTTTGTGGATAATTATGAATGGGGAGGAATAGCTGCTTTTTATAAGGACTTATGTGAGTGTGGTTATTTGTTGCGGGTATGCGAGGTAAAAAATTTAGGAAAATTAGGAAGGAGATTGTTAGAATTGGACAGAAGATATGGGAGTTCCCAGAAAATTTCCTTTGCCGTAATCGGCGGGCACGGAACAAAAGAAACTATTCAATTTGGCGGGGATGAAGCTGGGTTTTCAAGAAAAGGATTGGCAGATAGATTGTCAAAAGCCACTCTGAAAAGAGAAAGAACAAAGCGAGCAATGGTTTTTTTTATTCCTCAGCCAACTATTATTTTGAAAGCCTGTTCTTCATACAAGTTGGGAGCAATGATTGCTAGGTTGGGAGCAAAAGTTTTTAGTTATAGAGAGTCTGGAAAAATAAAAGAAATAAGAGTAAGTAAAAATCCTGATGGTAGTTTGAAGTTTGAAGTGGAAGTAGAGGGTAAAAAAGGAAGAGACATTACCGCATTTTCTGGCCCAAAAACTTCATAATAGACGCAAACTCCTGTCCACCTCTGGCGGAAAAGTTTGCTAATAAACAAATAGACTTGTAGTAGCCGACTTTCCTGCTCTGAAGTGAACTTGCCCTGTACCGTACTGGTGCAGGGCTTGTTCTACCTCAGGGAGTCCGCGTTTACTTTAACTCTACTGTAGCGCCAACTGCTTCCAATTTTTTCTTTGCCTCTTCTGCAGTTGATTTATTGACTCCAGTCAGAAGCTCTTTGGGAGCAGATTCCACTAAATCTTTGGCTTCTTTAAGTCCTAAGTTTTGATTGATTTCCCTAACAATCTTAATGACGCTGATTTTGTTAGCGCCGGCATTAGCTAAAACTACATTAAAGGTGGTTTGTTCCCCAACATCAGCGCCACCGGCGGCGGCTCCCGTCGGGGCTGGCGCGGCACTAACTTGTCCCATCGGTCCGGCAAAGCCGGATAATGATGGGACGCCAAATTTTTCCTCCAAAGCCTTAACTAAATCTGCCAATTCTAAAACTGAAAGTTTTTCAATTTCTTCAATTAAATCTTCCACTTTCTTAGTGGTTTTAGTAGTTTTTTCCTTTTTTTCTGGTTCTTGTGTTTTTGTATCGTCTGGCATTTAAATCACCCCCTCTTGATAAGGTTTTAAGTCTTTAGTCTTGGCTGCCGGTTTAGTCAGTGGTCTTAGTCTTTAGGAAAATACTGACGACTATAAACTTTAGACCAAACTGGCTGCCCAGCCTAACAACCTTGACTATCTACTAATTGGTTTTCTCGCTAACCCTTTTTAGAATGGTAACTAATTTGTATAGGTTATAGTTCAAGTCGAATACCAATCTTTGGCTTGGTTGAGCTAAGGTTCCTACTAATTTTAACCTTAATTCTTCTTTTCCGGGCAAATTTACATAGTGCATTAACTCATCCGAGCTTAAAATATTTTCTCCCATAAAACCTGTTTTTAAGGCTAAAAGGCTAAGATTTTTTCCGAAAGCAACTAAGGCTTTAGTTGGCCCAATTTCGTCTTCAGGAGAGAAAATGGCCAAACTTGGGCCGGTTAAAGCTAAATCATCAGACTTTTTTATAATACTTAGGTTCATCAAGGCCCTGGTTAAAAGAGTATTTTTAACCACTTGTAACTCTCCGCCAGCCTTTTTAACCAATTTTCTTAATTCATTAAATTGATTGGCGGCTAAGCCTCGGTAATCAGCTAAGACCAAACTTTTTGACCCTTTTATTTTTTGGGTCAAATTTTCAACTTCAAAAATTTTTTCCTGTTTTTTCATCCTTCGACTCGCTTCGCTCGCTCAGGATAAATAATCCTTCGACGAGTTTAATATGACTAAAAAACCTCGGCTATCCGAGGTCTCCAAATTACTAAATTATCGCGCCAGTGGCTATTTACTTTTGTTTTCCTCGGTAAGTTCCCTTTTCCGGAAATTATGCTTTCTTTGCTCAGTTTATGCTGAGCGAAGTCGAAGCACTTACTGTCTTTGGACTTTTAATATCTTAAAATAATAAGTTCTTTTTGTCAATAAGTATTTTTTCAGGCTGAAAAATGATATAAACTCCTCTTGCGAGAGTTTGCCACTCTCGTAAGAGATTTTGAACCCAAAAACTATTTTTAGAATTGTAAATTAAGGTATTTTTGGGTATAATTAATTCATGATTGAAGGAAGTATGGCTATTCATGATCTTTGTTCTGATTATTGGGCAGAAAAAGGGAGAGAATTTAGTAAAGAAGGTTGGTGGGCAATGGCAAAGGAAGTGAGACGCTTAATTAAGGAGGGTATTAAGGAGGGTAAAGGTAAAAATGTGATTGTTTCTGGTCCTTCCCGAACCGGAAAAACGGAGATTAAAGAGGTTTTAAAAGATGATCCATCTTTTGAGTTAATTTGTTTTGATGCCGAGCAAGTTGGCGGCTTGAAGGGATTCTCCTGGTCAAATAGCCTTGGTTATCTTGAGGAGGAACTTGGAGTAGAGGAGGAAGAACCAAGCCCTGAAGGAATTCTCACTGCCATTAAAAGAAAAGCAGATGAAGCCAAAGAAAAGAAGAAGAAAATTTTGGTTCTTTTTTTTGATGAGTGGCAAAGGGTGGTTGGATCCCAGGATCCTAAAAGATTGGAGGAATTTTACCTTAACTTATCCCAGGAAATTGGAGGAATTGATAATGCCGTCGGAGTTCATTGTTTTAAAGAAGGAGAAGAAGGACCAATTGCTTTCTTAAAACTTTATCAAGATCCTAATTTTACCGTCATTAGATCAGCGGAAAGAGTTTTAAAATAACAAAACAGTATGTATCATTACTGATTTTGTAGGAGAAACGGGTATTCTGAAGCGCGAGATAAAAATTAAAGAATGGGTCTTTTTTCTAAATTGCTAATTCTTTTTTCGTGATCGTCAATTTCATCACCAAATCTTTCATGGGAGAAAGCGTGAGTTTCAAATTCTTCACGCAAAGCTTTAACTTCACCAACAATTTCATCTTTTAGGCCTACCATCTCGTCTTTAAGGTTTTTAAAATCATCCTTGGTTGCAAATCCCTTCAGATCATCCTTAGAGGCTTTCTCTTTAAGCTGTTCTTTAATTCTTGCCTCCATATCTTGGAGATCTTTTTTGGTTAATGGTTCATTTTTTTTGGTCATAAATTAATTATTTCCTTTAAAAATTTTTTGTCAAACTGCCAAAAATTCTTGAGGATTTAAGATGAAGATTGGTTGATTCTATTAATGGAGAATTAAATCTTCTCTGCCAAATTCGGATCTCTTCTTAAGGCTTCGGCAAAAAGAGCGTTTGCCTGGAGGGTTAAGTCTAATGATTCTCGGCCTGCAACTAAGGCTCCAAGACCGAGGGCAGCGGTACAGCATATCGATAGATGGCTACAGGCAAAACTCCACTCTTTGTGCTGTGCTCAGCGAGTCTTTCCATTATCATAGCACCTGCAGCCAAAACTCCTCCACCGATTAAGTACCCTCTTGAAGTCGATCTTAGCCCCCTTACTTTTTGCATGATTGTTTCGACCGGTGATGTGTCTTGTTCTTGTCCTACTTCAGTAATCCCATTCATTTTAAATATTCCTCCGTATATTAAGTTAATTTTTGTTTTTGCTGTTCATTAAGATTTTGGGTAAAGCAGGAAAAGAATTTACTTAAGGAATCTTTTACAGTTTGATCTAATTTTTCAGAAGATTCTTTGGATAGGGTAATATTATTTTCTTTAAACCAGTTATCTATTGATTCCTTATCAATTTTACCACTATTTACTAAAGAAAGGAAGCTTTGTTTCTTTTCTTCAGGAAGCTCTTTTAAGAAGGCAACCATGAAATCCGAGCTTAAAATCTCCGCAAAAGCCTCTCTTAATTCCTTCTGTTTATCTTGGGGAATTTCAAAAAGTTCAAAAAAGCCTTTTAAAAATCTCCACCTTTCATACCTATTTTCCATATTAAAATACTCTTCTTTTTTTGTCAAGGACTATTTTTTGGATTATTGATAAGGTTAATCCTTATCAAGGGATGAAGCTAATTTTTCCTCAAAGTTTTTTTGACAAGTTAATCCTTATAAAGAAGCTTTATCAAGACTTATCAAGAAACCTTGTCACGAGCTTATTAATGTTACAATTTAATAGACGACCGTACATCCATTTGTAACACTTAGGATTAGAAGTTGATGGATTTGATGGATTTAAGGGGAGAGAAGAGATAAAATGGGGGAATGAAAGTGTTTTTAAGGTTAATTAAAGGATTTGAGGGATTAATTCAGTTTTTGCTAATTTTGACTATTTTGGTGGTGGGGGCTGTTTTTTTAATCACCACTTTAAATTTGCCCTTTAAAGAAGAAAATTTTCCTTTTTTCAAAACTAAACAGGAATCAGGACAAGTTGCACCTCAAGTGAGAAAAAACTTTTCCTTTTTTTTGCCTTCTTCACCAACGATTGAGCCAACCCCAACCATTAGCCCCACTCCTACTTTAACTCCTAAGGAAATCTTGGCCAACTTAAGCCTTAAATATGGACCATGCCGCTATGTCCCAATTTTGATGTATCACCATCTTTTGGAGCCGGCCGAAGCCAAAAAAATTGGCGCCCAGAATTTAAATGTTTCACCGGCAATTTTTGAACAACAGATAAATTATTTGATTAAAAAAGGATACCAAACGATTTTTTTGGATGAGTTGATAGACGGCATAAAGGGAAGTCGAGCCTTGCCCCAAAAACCAATGGTAATCACATTTGATGATGGTTATAAGGAACTTTATTATATTCTTTATCCTTTAATGAAAATGAAAAATTTCAAGGCGACTGTTTTTGTTATTTCTCAATTTTTAGATGGAGATAAATATTTGAGTTGGGATCAACTTAAAGAAATGGCCAGTAATAATTTGTTAGAGATAGGGGATCATACCCTTAATCATTCAGCTTTGACGGAAACTCAAGGTGAAGGATTTATTCGTGATCAGATCCTCTCCAGTCAAAAAATTATTTCCGAAAGAATTGGCCGAACGGTAAAAGTTTTTGCCTATCCTTATGGCACTTATAACAAAACCACGGAAAAAATTCTTGTAGAAGGAAAATTTACAGCTGGCGTTAAATCAAATAATACCGGAGCAGCTTGTGTCAAACTTCCTTATGAAATTCCTCGAATGAGAATTGGCGACGCTCAATTAAGTGGATATGGACTTTGAGTTAAAGTGTCTATAAGATTTTCTTGACAATAGAAAGTAATTGTTAAATACTTTTATTATGTCAGATAGGGAAAATAAAGAAGAAGTAAAAGGTGGAATTCCGATTCAAAAATCAAAAATGGTTGGGGGAAAGTGTAATGCTTGTCTTTATACTAACGAATTAGGTGAATCTTTCTTGCCAGACCAACAAGAAGGCTATGAGGTTCCTTTTTGTGGTTTTGACTTAAAAAGATGTCAACCTGGCGGTGATAAGAAAAAATGTCCTATCGAGCTTCAAATGAAACATGATGAGCAATCTAAAGAGAAATCAAAAGAGAAACCAATAGTGGTTCAACTTCCAAATAAAGTCTCGGTTAACGTTCCAGAAGACGAGAAAATCGCCGCCTAAAAAAAACACTCCGGGAATGATTATACTTTTACAATCCGGGAGGGAACCCTAAAATTTGATTTTATCTTTCTAAGGTTTGATGTTTAACTTGCTCCAGGTTTTTTTGATAATCAGCTTGATCAAGTACGAATTTTTTGTAGGCACAGGGAGAAGAGAACTGACCAAGAATAATTTCTTTTTGACAATATTGAAGATTCACCGGCGCAAGATATTCTGGTAAAGAAGAATATTGATATACTAAAAGAGAGGGAAAATCTTTCACTAGATGAGAGGAGTAAGGATTTAGATGGATATAACGGGAAAGGTGAAGTAATTGGTTGTCAGTTTCCACTAAAATTGCTTTGAATCTATCTTCAAAAAGGCCACCTTTGCGTTTATTCTTTTTATTAAAGTGATGAGAATAACTATTTTGAAAAAGTCTCATGAATTGAAAAATCCCATTGTTTTTAATTTGCCTAAGAAGAAAATGAAAATGATTTGGCATTAGACAATAAGCAATAATTTCCACTAAAAAATCTTTTTTTTGTCTAAATTCTGTTTCAAAATTTGACCTTTCATTTGCTGGAAGCAGAAGGAATTGAGAAAGTCTTAGTGGGGGATTGCTATTTTGATAATAAAACATTATTTCAAGGAATTTTTTAAAGTCCCATTTGTTTTTGAAAATTGGAATAGCACCATTGCCTCGGTTGAGTACATGATATATCTCATTATTAACTAATGGAGTTGACCTGATAGGCATATCTCGTTTATTTTAGTTGCTCCTCTCCCGGAATGTCAATAGACAATCATTCCCGGAATGATTAAAGAGCGACCTTGATGCTTGGGCACATGGTGGATTTAACGAAGGCTTTTTTGATATTTTTTAGGTCTATGGCTTTGATCAGGGCTTTGAAATTAGCAATTAATTCTTCATCTTTTTGGTCAAATTTACCTAAAACTACATGGATTAAAGGAAAATCTGGCTCGGTTTTAAATTGATATTTCGGCTCACTGAATTTTTCTATCGCTTTTTTGGGGTCTTCAACAATGGTTCCGTTTTTCGGATTTGGCATTAAACCTTTTGGCCCCAAAATTTTAGCAAAAGGAATTAATTTTGCCATATCAGTTGGACTGGCTAATAAAATATCAAAATCAATTTTTCCTTCTTTTATTTTGGACAAAATTTCTTCATTAACAATGGCTACTTTTTTTTGCTTTCCTTGAAAGTAGGGAAGCTTGGCCTCACCAGTTAAACCTTTTTGAACGACATTAAAGTGGGCTTCAATTGAACCCCCAAATTTGGAATAGGAAGATTTTTTAGCTAATTTAATAGCTTCTTCAATGGAATAAGTCTTTGTTTGATCAACCATTTTTTTGGCATTTTGATAATTTTTCCCCCTGACCTTTTTGGGTTTAGGTGGTTTTGCTGGCAAAATGGGCTTGCCCGTCCGAAGCTCCTCCTCTGGAGGAGCGAAGGCGGGTTCTTCCACAATTATAGCGGTGGCTGACATATCTTTAACTCTTTGGCCACCCTTTAAGCCTGAGACTTTAGCGGTTTTCTTACTTTTAGTGTCTTTTTCTTCTTTTTTACTCATCTTTAATTTATTTTAAATTTAAAATTTCAAATTGAAGATTTACATTTAAAATTTAAAATGTAAATTTACTATTTACTATTTAAAATTTACTATTCTATTATTCTATTTTGACCCCCATACTCTTCGTTGTTCCCATACCCCACAAATGCTTGCTTTTCGCGAGGTCTACGTCCTCGCCTCAAAGTGTCGCATTAGCGGGGCAAGCAATTTTTTACTCAATTTTGACACCCATTGACTTAGCCGTCCCTGCCACTATTTTCTTAGCCGCGTTTAGATCTTCCGTATTTAAATCTTTCAACTTTTCTTGAGCAATCTGTTCAATTTGAACAGAAGTTAATTTTCCTACCTCTTCAGTGCCGGTTTTTTGAGCTCCCTTTTCCAAATTTAAAACTTTTTTAATCATGGCGGAAACAGGAGGAAGTTTAGTAATAAAGGAAAAAGTTCGGTCTTCAAAAACAGTGATAACCGCTGGAATAATATTTCCTTTTAAAGGAGCGGTTTTCTCATTGTAAGCTCTTATAAAATCCATAATAGGCAAGCCATGCTGACCCAAAGCCGGACCAACCGGAGGAGCGGGTGTAGCCTCACCGGCGGGCAAGTTTAATTTAATAATGGTTTTAATTTTTTTAGCCATTTATAACAGTTATAATAATTATAAATTTTATAGTTTTTTTACCTGTAGAAAATCGAGCTCCACCGGTGTTTCTCTTCCGAATATTGATACTAAAACCTTTACTTTCCCTCTTTCCTCATCAATTGATTCAATTGAACCTAAAAATTCGGCAAAAGGGCCATCAATAATTCGGACCGCTTCACCCACAGAAAATTTAGCTCTGAATTTGGGTGCCCCAACCGCCATAAATTTTTCAATTGCGTCAACTTCATTTTCTCCAATTGGCGTGGGCTTATTGCCAACTCCGACAAAACCAGTGACTCCTTGAGTAGTCCTGACCGCCAACCAGGAATTATCATCCAAAATCATTTTTACTAAAATATATCCGGGGAAAATTTTTTCCGTTACTTGTTGTTTCTTTCCGGAGCGAATTTGAATTCTTTCTTGAGTGGGAATCAAAGCCTCAAAAATTTTATCTTCCAATCTCATCGCTCCTACCCTTTGTTTTAAAGCTGACAAAACCTTGACTTCATGGCCAGAATAAGTATGAATTACATACCATTTAGCTTGAGGATCATTAGTTTTTTTAATCACTAAACGACCTTCAAAAGGCTTCTTCTTGCCACTTTCTTCTTTGATTTCTTGATCCTCGGGTTGTTTAGGAATTTCTTTTGTTTTTTTCCTCATAATATCTACTCACTAATCAATCGCGAATCTATATGCGAATTATGCTAATTCCTGCTATAAAATTTTGGGAATAGGAATTCGCGATGATTCGCTAAAATTTGTGATTGATTTGTGATTTCATTTTTTGACTCCTAATTGGATTAATTTGGTAAAAATAAAATCCAAAATTCCAATATAGACCCCCACTGCTAAACAAATTATTATAACCACACCTGTCAACCTTATAACCTCTTTTTTGGTTGGCCAAGTAACTTGCTTAAGTTCAGCCTTGACTTCTTTTAAAAATTTTATTGGTGATATTGGCATGAAAGAAATTTTAACATAATCCAAAAAGGGGAGCAAGAGGAAAGTTTTAGTTCGCGGTTTTTGGTCTTGGCTGCCGGTTTGGTTATTAGTCTTGGTCTTTGAGTTTTTCCTGCTGCTTCAACTAATAACCTTGACCATTGACTACAAATGAAGTACCAGAGTAAACTCTCCTTTCGGTTTTTCTTTTTCAAAGCGAATAATTAAATTGCCAATTTCATCCCTGATTATCTCTTCATAAATTTTCGTCAATTCTCGGCAGATAACGATTTCTATGTCTCCTGTAACTTCCTGAAGCTCTTTTAATTCCTCAATTATTCGATATGGTGAGAGATATATAATAGTAGTAATATTCGGTTTGATATTCTCTCCAAGAAATTTTTTTCTATTGTTAGTTTTTTTGGGTAAATATCCTAAGAAAAGAAACTTATCAGTGGGGAGGCCGGAAACGACCAAAGCGGCTAAAACTGCCGAAGAACCAGGAATGGGAACTACTTTTATTCCAGCTTGAATAGCCGCTCTAACAAGTTTAAATCCCGGATCAGAAATAGTGGGTGTGCCGGCATTAGAAACTAAGGCTACATCTTTGTTGCATAATAATTCTTGAAGAATTTGAGGAATTCTTTCTTCTTCATTACCTTCAAAAAAAGAAATTAATTTCTGATCCTTCCGGATTTGGTGGTGAGTTAGGAGTAGACCGGTTTTTCTGGTATCCTCGCAGGCAATTACTGGAACTTCGGCCAAAATTTTTAGGGCCCTTAAGGTTATATCCTCTAAATTACCAATGGGGGTAGAGACGAGATAAAGATTAGCCATAATTACGAAATTTAAATCTTCTCTTAAATAAATTTTCGGTAAATCCGCCCTCTTTAATAAATTTTTCTTCTAAGGAACTAATTTGTCTATCTAAAGGATAGTTTGTTCTTCGGATGAGATTTACGAGATAGTTTAAAGGAATAAAGGGGTTAAGAGGGGAAAGGGGAAGAAGATATCTACCGTTTTCATCCCTTGTAACCCCCTTTTCCCATTTTTCCCATTTCGGAAGTATTTTTATCCCATAGGTTCGGCCAAAATCTTCGTAGTCTTTTAGAAGTTCTTCAAAAGAACCACGAGTGATCCCCAAAAGCTTAATGTAACCTTTTAGGCTTTTTTGGAGATAACCTTCGGGAATACATTGTTTACTGGATCTGGCGGCTTGGATCATTTGTTCTCTGGTTCTTAAATTTTCTCTTCCTGGGAGAAATTTTTCGCAAAATTGAACAGTCAGATCATAGATTTCAATTGAGTTTTGATAAGTCACTAAATATTCGTAACCAGGTTTAACCATTTATCTAAATTATACTGTATTGTTAAGTCAATGTGCTAAAATATTTAATTATGGAAGGCAGGAAAAGAATTACTAAAGCGGTAATTGCCGCTGGGGGGTGGTCAACCCGTTTTTTACCATCGGTTAAGACATACGCTAAGCAACTGGTTCCTATTCTTGATAAGCCACAAATTCAGTGGGTGATTGAAGAATTGATTGGGGCAGGCATTACTGAAATTGCTATTGTTCATCGCGAGGGAGAAGACAGTTTAAAGCGTCATTTTAGTCAAGACGCCCAACTTAATAAATATCTTAAATCTACAAATAAAGAAAAATGTCTTGACAGTCTTCGTTTTATTTGGTCAAACGTAAAAAATCTCCAGTTTCTTCCCCAAACAAGTAAATTTCCTTATGGTAATGGTTCGCCAATTCTGGTGGCGGAAAAATTTATTGAATCTGATTCTTTTGTCTATCTTTGGGGCGATGATCATACCATTGAAAATCAGCCGGGAGTTTTTTTAAAGAAAGCAATCGATTTATTTTATAAATATAATCCGGCAGTGGTTGAGTGTGTCCAGTGGGTGCCGAATGATCAGCTTTACCGTTACGGAACAGTTAAATTCATCAACGATCCAAAATATCCGGGAAGAATTTGCGCCTTAACAGAAAAACTGCCTTTTGGCCAAGCGCCGTCTAACTTTATTCAAGGGGGACGTTTCGTGGTTTCAGCCAAAATTATTAAGGTTCTTAAGCATACCGCTGTTTCCAAGGGCGAACTTTGGTTTGCGGATGCGGTCAATAGTTTATGCCAAACTGATGTGGTGATTACTATTGATTATATGAAAAATAATGCTTTTTGGATAACGACTGGCGATCCTTTAAACTGGTTGAAAACAAATTTACTTTTAGCCAAAAAACATCCTGATTTTAAAGAGAGCATTTTAGAATTTATCAAGGAAAATTTTAATTAAGAAGGAATTTAAAGAATGTTTAGCTTCGCAAGGTGTCCCCTTGCGAAGCTAATTGCGGAAAATGGAAAAATTAACTGCAGAGACATCAGAAATTCAAATACCACAAAAAAAGATAGGGAGGAGGAGTCTTATTAGAGGAGCGGTTGGTTTAGCCGCCGCGGCCGCCGTTGGAGGGGAAATCAAGAAAGAAATTGGCCATGGAGAGGGAAGAGAGATTAAAACAAGATATGGTATTTTTATCCCTTTGTATGAAGTTCATGATAAAGGAATTGATCCCCAAGACATTCCTGAGGATGCTGATATCTTTTTTGACGAATTAGTAACACAAAGAGAGACGCTATTCGAACAGAAAGCGGAGAAGATATTAAAAAGCACAAGATATTATAGAGGAGACCTTAAGGTAAATGAAGGGGATGTCTTGTCGATTTTAGCTAAGAGAAATGTTGAAGTAATGTTTGGAGATATTCATTATGTCAGAAAGCTTGTTGAGGAGTATGAGGACCAAATAAAAAGATATGCTTTATTGGGAACTGCTGGTGGAATAACAAGATTAACAAGCGAGTTTGTAACTCTTTTTATTAATAAGTTTCTTGGTAAAAAAATATCCCGAAGAAATTTATTAAATAAAGTAGCAACAGGAACCTTTTTGTGGGGCGCAACTAGCATTATACCCCGCATTGTTGGTGTTGAGGCTGGTATATCTTTGAGAAACTCACGAGTAGAAAAGGCCATAAAAAATATTACTTATAGAATTGCCGGTTTAGGCAGTGAGGTTCATCCAGAAGAATTTATAATTTTTTTTAGAAGTCTCCTGATGGCAGAGAAATTATTAGCAGTCGCTGAAGAAGAATCTCGTCGGAAAGGAAGGAAAGTCAAAATAGCGTTTAATGTTGGTGGTCTTCATTCAAGTGTAGAAGATTTTTTTGTGCTGGGTCGATCTTTTTGTCAGACGCTAATTTCAATTTATCCAAAAAATCTTTTGGAGGAAGCAATTAGAGCCTGTGGGGGGCTGAATGATTTTTGTAGTTCGCGTTTACTAAAATTTTCAGGACAAGAGGTGGATTTTGATAAGATTGAAGAGAGAAGATTTGTTGATAGAGAGCTTTTAGAGAAACTGAAGCCCGTTGTAAGTCCCTCTTTGAATAATTAAATAGCCCAAGGAATGCTTTATGAGGCAGTTGATTCTAGCTTGAGAAGTGAAGAGTTTGGGAAGGAGTTTAGAGAATATTTAGCTACTTTAAGGCCGGACTAAATCCACTACTACAGTTCAGCCACAAGAACCACAAAAAGGGGATGCCGTGAGAGGCTACCTTGCTTTAAGAGTTAACTTACATCATCTATACAAGTTTCAGCCTATAGTTGACAATAAAATAATTTTTTGTTATACTCGTTACTAATCCTATAATAATAAAGAGAAATGAAAATTTAAAATTTTTTCTATTTAAATAATTTTTATGACAGAAAAACCAAAACCAAATCTTTTTTCACTCCTACTTGAGGAGCAACAACGGATATCTAAAGAGAAACAACAAGTAGGGGCAGAACGTCGATTTCAGACCGTAGAGAATCTTGGTAGTCTTATTGAATTTTTTAACAGTGAGCAAGGATGTTTATGGTTATTAGCAAGAATAAGGCGACAAATTACAAACAGATCTACGCTTCTTAAAGATAATTTAAAATCTTTTTCCTGCGGACATATTACCGGAATTGTTGTTTATCCTCCCACTGATATATCTTGTTCTATTCCATCCTTCGATCAAGATTTACGAATCATATTAGCAGGAAAATCGGGAAAAGTATCTGAGGTTTTCTTCGGCGAAAGGGTTGATGTTTATTTTCCTCAAATAACTAATGAAGAAGGGCGTCGTTTGAGCTATGCAGAATTAAAAAATGAAAAATATCAGGTCTTAGCAGTTGAGAAAGCCATGGATCAGGCGGCTGAAGAAAATCCTCGAATTAAGGCTGATCCGTCAAGATATCGTTGTGTCATTTCAAGTACCCAAGGAGGAGACCAGGAATGTCCTTTTATTTGTTTTGTGGCAAAACACTATTCTTGTGAACAGCTTGTTGATGAAGTAGGAGTAACCCAAATGGAAAGACTAATAGAGGGATTTAAGAGAGCTATCCAAGAAGAATAGAAACCTTCACTCTTTGAAGAAGATAATTATCTCCAAAAGAAATTGCTTTGGGAGGCTGTCATTTGGCTTGAGAATTTTTAGTTTTTTGCCACAAAAGGGACCTCTTGGGAGGATAAAAGTCTTTTTGAAAAAGGCTGTCTTCCGAATTCCTTTTTTAGAAATCCGCAAGACAACCGCGCAACAGTAGGCTCCATCATAGACTTTTGGAAAGACGCACTTTGCGGTTGTCGTGTCTTAAGGAAGATTAATTACTTCTTTACTTATCCCAATAGCAAGGGTGACTGATCCCTTATTCAAACCACAGATTCCGAAGTTTCCTTGAGAATCTGTGTAGGCAAAAGACACTTTTTCATCTTGGGTGATCTTTACGTATAAACCGGCCCCGGCTACTGGATTTTTCGCATTTATAAGAACTCTACCATCAATGCATCGAATCCCACCTTCAACGCTCCATCCGTAGCTTCCCAAATAAACATAAGGAGTTGAGCTTTGAATTTCGCGAAGACTAATAGAAACGTAAGCAAGAGCCATCAGGATTAGCAAAGAAACCAACGCAATTAACAATGCCTTCATGGTGATGCCTCCTTTGGATTACTGTTTGCGCGGATAAGATAACGAAACTGTCTGGGCTGGACACTAAGAGGATTATTCCTCAATCACTGCCAAAAAGTGGTTGTCCATAAAACCCACAGTTGTTTCGTTATCAGTTTTTGTCAAGGAGCGATCTTGAACATAAAACTGATCAATTATACCATATACTATAAGTTAGCAGGAAAACTTAGCCTCAAAAGGAGATATCTTGGGAGGATAAAAGAGAATTTCTGCAGGGGGAGTTGAATTTTAGTGATAAAATTAGAGTATGGGTGTGGAAAGACTAAAAGGAGAACTTCCTGTAGGAGAAATTGAGAGAATGGCTGATGTTTGGGGAGAAAGACGGTTAAGAAGAGATCTTAGGAGAGAAAGATTACCCAAAAGAGGACCGGTCATAAGAATTGTTGATAAAGAAACTTTGGATGGACCTTTAACTTGGCCAAAATTAGTAAAAGAAGACCGTCGCTTAGCTTCTTTAAGATTTGGTCCTCTTACTGGTGAAGTAGCTGTTCCTTTTTGGAGAGAAATGGAAGTAGAGCAAGATGAATCG
>Ga0172365_10000916_pt1 | contig 20824 bp, 10 predicted proteins | sample LakKivSesite48cm_FD_114535 | JGI IMG/M metagenome (GOLD analysis project Ga0172365, IMG submission 114535) | Sediment microbial communities from Lake Kivu, Rwanda - Sediment site 48cm | ecosystem: Environmental > Aquatic > Freshwater > Lake > Sediment | place: Rwanda: Western Province, Lake... | reverse complement strand
TATATGGCTCTTACTGAAAATGAGTTTAAGGAGTTAGAAGAGGAGCAAAAGAAGAAATACGAGCTATTAGTTGTTAAGATGAAAGAACTTTCGTGGGGACTTTTTAACCAACTTCAGGACGAAGCGATGGTAGAAACAGCTAGTGGCGAGCAGAAGTTTAACTACCGCATCTATAAGGAAAGCAGGCTCAAGAAGTTGATTAAGGAATGGAGTGCAAAAGACAAGGATGGCAAGCCCGTACCTGTAAATGAGAACATGATTACTCATTTGGCTCCCTCTGTTGCCGAAGCCATTTTGAAGGCTTATGATGAAATTTCATTTATTAGCGAGGAAGAAGAGGGAAAATAATTAGGCAGGTGCATTTGTATTATTTTGGCTCCGGTGCGACTGTGCCTGCCGTATCTCGGAAAATTGTTGAGACGGAGCTTATAGAGGAATATCATTGGTTGCCTCAGGACATAGCCAAGATTCCTTACAAGAGATTACAGGAACATTTTCTAATCAAGAGGCAGAAGAACGCCAATGCTGCACAGAAGATGCAGGTTCAGAAGTTTAAGGCTAATGCACAAAGTGTTGGAAGTGGTCAGAGAAGAACGTTTGTAAGAGAAGTATAAAAGGAGAATAAATATGAGCGATAACGACGTTGTGAAAAATACCGAACCAGTTAAGCAAGATGCGACAAAAGCGGAAGTAAAAACGGATACAAGTATAGAATCTAATGTTCCAAAGTATGATGAAATTTTTATTACAGAGAAAGATACGTTTGATATTGCGATTAGATTTTACAGAAAACAAGATGCTCTTATTGTAGAGAGCGTTGATGATTCTTTTGAGCCTCAAGAATCTTCAATAAAATCATTTAATGTTACTTTCAAATATCCCGATCAGGGAGATAGTACAAAGATTCAAAGTGGGGCGGCAAAAATCAGTGCAGATGCAGAATCATTAGATATTAAGGATCTTCTGAACCTTGAATTTTCTCGATTATTGTGTTTGATTAGGAAGTGGGATCTTGGGAAGGAATTGAGTAATCGTAGTATTTTAAGTATGAATCCAAAGATTGTTAGGGCCATGGTAATTGCGCTCAGAAATAAAATAGGTATGGAAGGTATTATTTAATACCTTTTAGTCAGATCCATGGGATATCCGTTTTGTTTGGCGTATGATTCCGGAATATAACAAAGAATTTTTTCTGCTTTAACAAATTCATCTTGTGGATTTTCTTCCGTCCATTTCTGAGAGGCATATACAAGTCCCATATCGGCATGAGTCGAATCTCCTGTAAATGTATAGATTTGTTGTTCTTTCAATCCATATTTTTTGTATGTTATAACGAATTGCCACTCTGCTTGTGGGCAATTACCCATAACGTCCTGCGAATATGACTGGTGGGGATCAGAGGCATGTGGGGCAGCGATAAACATTATGATGATTGCTAATATGGCAGAACAAATAGTTTGTTCAATTGGTTTTAAAAAGGCTGTAAGTATTGTTATAACCAACCATATCATTCCAACGACAGTCCATATGGTTCCAATGTCTTGAGAAAATATATTTTTGTCGCAAAAGAGACTGGCAAAAAACAGGGATGCTATAACTAGTATGAATTCTATTCCGATGGCATTAGAGTTTTTCATTGTACTCCTCCTTCCTTATCTTTTATCTATACACACTGTATCAGAAAAAACTCCAAATGCAAGCAAAAAGTGATTCGAATATAAAAGGATTTTGGCAGTAATTATGGAAATATATTCATATGCTCAATAATAGCCTATATCAGCAGTTTTCAAACGATTTAATGGATCTTTATTGTAAAATAAAGCATCCTGCCATAGAGTCATGTATTTTGCGATTTGCAGTCGTTTCTATTGACTCTTTCATTGAATGGCTTAATAAAAAACCAGTATCCATTGAGGGCATCAAGAATCAAAATGTTTATAATGCACTTCGTTTTCTAGCTAAACTCAGAAAGTCGACACCATTCGGTCATAAACTGGAACATTCTTATATTGTTTCTAATATACTTTTTGACAATACCAACCTAGTTTCTTCTTTGACTACATTTGATAATTTATTGGGCGATGTTAGAGTGTCAAATATTCTTTCGCCATTTTCCGATCTCATATCAACCATTAGACAGTCTATACCTTATAAGACAAAACCCTCCGACAAAGAACAACTACAGCAGAACGAAGAGGTTTTGAATGATTTATTGTCTATTTATAAAACATACCATTCGTCTTATGATATTTCGCCAGAACTAAAAATAAAGAAACCCAGTACATATACTTTGCGATCCAATATGATGCATTATTTGTTGCAGCGATTTTCTGGAGAAATTGCTAATGCCTGCATGGTATCTGGACTCGATGATTTGGCTTCAAAATTCAGGGGTGGTATTTTATATAAGCCACCCCAGTCTGGTATTGGTACGATTATGAATCTGAAACCACTATCCATCAGGCAGATAGAGGTTGCCAAAAAAATCGTAGATCGACCTTGGAAATTTTCTGATATGAAATGGGCAAATTATAATTACGATTACATTGATCTTGTTTTTTTAAACAATGCCGGTGCCTTGAGTAATGAAGATTTCTATGCCATCCAAAAAGAACATGGAGAGAAAAGGGATCCTAAATTGTATTTATCTGAGCCCGATGGTGAGCAGTATCCGGGCATTGAAAAAGGCGAAAAAGTCAATATAGATTCCAGATTGAACGTAGAGTATCTATCTATGTTGTCTATATTTTTTGTTGAGTTTCAATCCAAGCTTAAAATACCAACAGAATTTTAATGGAGGCGAAAATATGAGAATAATTCGTTTGGCTCTGCGATCAACTGCGATAGATAATTTCTTAGCCTATCCATCAGCAAGGGCCATGGTCAATCCAGATTTTGTAAACGCACTCATATTGCTTCAGGATTTAGGTGTTCGTCCTCCTACTAATCCTGCTGACGTTGACAATGCTATTACTTCCAGAGGCTTGCATCCCACATTTAAAAACTATCTTTCTGCACTATATGAACTTATCGTTACTCCTCCTCCCCATAGATCATATGATGTTCTTAGGCCGATGGAGTCAATTCTTAGATATATAGGTGTTACATTGTCTTTGCCACCTTTGACACTTTCTAAGTCCGATCTTATTAGCTATCTTACTGTTGTTGAGTCATATGGCGGTGCTCACGGATACAATATGACGAAAGAAAAGCAACAACCAATGTTTGAGAAATTGTATGGAAGATTTCAAAGAGATGTTTCGTCTGCTGCCGGATCATCTAACCCGTCCTTGGCTACTGCTGTTAGTTCCAATAATGCCTTATTAAGACCAGATGTTCTATATGCTATACCCAATACGGGCAAACCCACATCTCAGGCAATGGAAGTTGCAAAAGATCTTATTAACAGCGTTATGCGAGAAAATTGGAACCCTGCCAATTTTGATCGTGTTGTCGAAAAGAACTATCAAAAAATAAAAGAGACCATTCTATATAGATCTGGATCTAGTAGTATTGACGCCAAAAAAGATATAGAGAAAAGAAGGCGTGAAGAGGAAATGCGCAGAACAGATCCATCTCTTTTGGTTCCCGGTGCAACAAGAACAGATATTTCACTAGAAGAGGCGGTTCCTTTATCTGTTAGCGCACAACAATGGACAGATCCATATACGTTATCTTTTCTTTTGGCCTTTTTTTCAAATTATTACAAACAGATCTATTCGCTTCCGGATCGATAATATAGCGAGAATTTTGTATGGCTAATCCAGAAGAATTAACTAAATCATTCCACGATCTTGAGGACGCTATCTTTGGGACAAAGGATAGCGTTCGTGAGCTTTATAAAGATTATTCCACCTTGCAGGATCGGATAAAGGATAATACTATCGAGGTTTTAAAGGGAAGTAAGAGTCTCAAAGATGGTATTGCCAAATATAAGGAACTTAGAACAGAAACAACGAAGAGGATTCAGACTGTAGCCAACGAAGAAAAGGCTTTAAAAAAATTACGAGAAGAACAAGAAAAATGCAAAAAACAACTTGCGATTATGTCAATGACTACCAAGGAAAAACTTGGTCAAGTCAAAAAGGGATTTGATGACGCTGCGGCCGGAGTTAAAAAATTTGCCGATGGAGTCATGGGGTTATCTGCAACCCTTGGTGGTGCAACTATCAGCTTGTCTTCTATTACTAAGGCTGGCATAGACTATGATAAAACCTTGTATCAGTTAAGTAGATCTCAGCAAGTAGCTGGAAGAGGATCTCAGGATTTTGCCGCTGCTCTAGCTTATGTCAAAAAGAATACGGTTCTATCTCAGGCTCAATTTGTTGAATTTGCAAAAATTGTACAAGATGGTTTTCTTGGGCTAAAGCCCTCTATGATGGATATTGCCCAGCTCAGTGAACAATTGGCCAGTAAGGTTGGACCGAGTGCGGAGGCTCAAAAAGCGGCTATGCAGGAGCTTATTGGAATACAGGGACGGTTTCCGGCCATCTATGAAGAAATAATGGCCTTAATGAATAAATCTCGTTACATATCTGAGCAAGGTACTCAGGCGGAAAAAGAAAACTTTAAGGCAAGAAGGGCATCGTTGCAGATTCGAATGCAGGAAACCGGGATGATAAAAGAGTCTGAATTTATGTTGCAAGTTACGGCAGAACAAACTAAGGAGCAGGAAAAACTCACTAAGGCAATGTCAGCTCAACAGAGAATGAATAAGGAATTGGAAGATGCGCAAATCAAGATGTATGAATCCTTGAAGCCATTATTGACTTTTGCAATGAAAACCATAGCTAAAATTGCAGAAATTTCGTCCGAATGGGTTGATACTATTACGGTTGCGACTGCGGCGATTGTGGTTTTAACGGGTGCTCAAAAGGCGTTGAATATTGCTGCGGCCATGAATCCATATATTCGAATAGGTATGGCAATTGCAGCCTGTGGCATTGGCATTGTATCTCTGATTAATAAGCAAAAGATTGCCAATAAGCAAGCCCAAGAACAGGAAAAGGCTGTAGCTTTGGAAGTCAAGAGACAACAAGATAAGGTCGGTCTCAGTGCCAAGCAAATCAAGCAGCTTGATGATCAATTTCAGAAAGTTAAAGAAACTGGTGCTTCTGTTGAAGATCAGGCTTTGGCATGGGATAAAAGTGTGATGAAAGTTAAAAAACAGGAAGAAGAAATTGCCAAAATGAGGCAAGATCTTCCAAGAATTTTACAGAATGTTGAACAAGAAGTTGCCCTACTTGATAAAGTAACTGGCTCTCTTAAAACGCAGGTTGCTCTTGCTGAAGAATTCGGAATGGTAAACGAAAAAGCTCTTGCCGGATTAGTTGATAGGGCTAGAGTTACTAAAGATAAAATTGCAAAAGGACTCCAAAAGGCAATAGATATTGTGGCAAAAGAATATGCAGATAAAGGACTTAAAATACCCATTGATTTTACTTCTGATATTGGAACGCAATCTGAACAACTTCAGGCACATTTATTAGGGCAACTTAGAGACACTAACCTAGAATCAGAGGAAAGAGAAAAAATAGAGTCTAGATTGGTTTCTATTTCAAAGACCATAAATGATTATAAGCAAAAGGAAGCTGATATCACAAGGGCTCAGACTGCCTATATAGACAAGGCCATCAAACAACAGGAACAAATGACTTCTGCTTATGAGGCCAGATTAGATACTGAAAGAAAGTTGATGGAGTCTGCTCAATTCGGTATGGGTGCATCCATTGAAATGATGCAAAAACAAGTCGATCTTGCCTACAAGATGATGCAAACATATGCCGATGCAGATAAAGAATATCAAAAATTGTTGAAAGACCAAAAAATAGCGACAGATTATGATATCCAAAGAATTCAAAACGCCCAAACTCAAGCTGAGGCCGAAGATTATATTAAGAATGTTATGAAGGCACAGGGTCAAGAGCAGCAATTGTTAAATCGATATGCCGTCCAACATCAGCAGTATTCGCAGAAAACGATGGAACAACAGCAAAAGATTTACGATCTTACTAAGGATATTCGTGAGGGTTATCTTGACGCCATTCGTGAGATGTCCACGGGCGCAGGAGAATTTGAAAAGATTATTGGTACTCAGGACATGGGTGTAACTCAGCTTATGGATTCGGTAAAAGATGTTACTGGAGTTGCCAAACTGAATACTATGGCATTAGGAGGATTGCAAGAACAAGCTCTGACTGGCGCTGGCGTTGGAACTCAAGCCGCCGGCAAATATGGAGCCGGAGGACTTGAATTTATTGGAGGCGAAACTCAAGAGGCTAGAAATCAAAGAATTTACCAATATGGAGAGTCTAAGGCAAAAGCCGAAGCTTCCATGAGAGGAGAAGTTGCTCCGGGTGGTGCTCCCACGGTTGGTTCTGCACTTGTTCCCGGCGCAACAGAAACCTATATGCCTCCTGAAAGGGAAGCAGAAATTCAGGGCAAGATCATGGCTGGCGAGATTGCTGGAGCTATTAAGGAAACTATTACTGGCGATGGAATGGTTGGAGCTATAGTCAAAGGTGCAAGAGATTCGTCTGTCAGAAGAATTAATAAATCTGACATGACCGATGCTGTTAATGTAGGTGTCAAGAAGGGCAAATTTAATGTTGGCGAGGTTGAAAAACTAAGGGCTACAGCTGTAACATCCGGCGCAATGGGGCATGAATATCTTGATCGTGGCAAGACACCAGAAAGAGCTTCTGGTGGATATGTTAATATAAGAACTGATCAGGGTGTTAAAAATAGACTCCCTGAAGTTCAGAAGTTAATGCAGCTCTATGACAAAGAAGCAAAAATACAGGGAAAATTATCCGAATTTTATGATAAACAGGCTAGTTCTATTAGTGCGCAGATAAAAGAAAAATATGCTTTATCCAATGCTGACGAAGGTGCATTATATGCGGCTAAAAACATAATGCAAGTTCAAGATCATATTACAAAAAATATGAAGATATCTGGTCAAGCTGCAATAAATCTAAGAGATGACATGGTAAAATATCAGGAAACAGTAGGCAAAGCTGAAGAGTCTTGGGATAAAATGGTTGATGCTAACGAGAACTTCTGGAAAATAGCTGAAAAGAGTCAAAAATCAGCCCAACAATCACTTCGGGTTATGGAAGTCAAAGGTGGAAGATATATTTATGGTGCCAGAACCGGTTCTACTCCACTAGAAAAAGAAGAGACGGCAAGAGCCGAAGAACAGAAAAAGGTCGTAGAAGAAAAGAAAAAAGAAGAGAGAAAATCGGCCATGGAAGTTGTAGCGGCAGCTGGTGCATCCAAGCCCCAAGGTGACATACTTGATCTTATTGCGGAAAAAGAAAAGAAATATGCTCTGCCCATGATGGGACTTGGGGCAGTAGGTCTTATGGGGAAATTTGTTCAAAGTCGTGCCGCTGGTTCGGTTGCATCAAAATATGCTGGATGGGAAAAAGGCGCTGCTTCTGCCGAAGATATTTTTACCAAAAATATTATGGGTCGTAAAAACCTTACTCTTATCGAGAAGCAAAACATTATTAGTACACAGGCAAAAGCAGCTGGCGAACGTCATGTGGCTAGAATGTACGGGGCAAATCAGGGATCTCTTGCAAGAAGTCAAAGAGCAGCTAATATTAGAGGGAGGGTTGGAACACTAAAGTCTGTTGGAGGAGGAATTGCCGGAGGACTCGGTGGAGAAATGTTGCTTACCGATATGGCAAGAGATTTTGGAGCCGGAGAAAAAGGACAAAAAATAGCTGGAGGTATTGGTGGGCTTGGAGGCGCAGCTATTGGTATGGCGTCTCCGGTTACAGGCGCAGCATTACTAGCCGGAGCAGGTGGCTACAAGCTTGGAACATATATAGATAAAAAATTGGGTATCTCTGAAACATTTGGAGAAGGTGGCATTTATGGTATGGGTTGGGCTGGCTTTGGTGGTGCTCAACCTATGTCAGGTTCCTCAATTAAGGGATATGATTCGGACAAAAAGGCTCGCAGGGCTAATCGTGAGAGATGGGCCAAAGAAGCTGCCGAGAAAAAGAAAAAAGAAGCAGAAGAAAGTGCAAAGATTGAAGAAGCAGCAAAGCAAGCCGAAGAACAGAGGCTTAAGGCTCAAGCTGAAGCTGAAACCAAACGAATTGAGCAAGAAAACATCGCAAATAAAAAAGCAGCAAAAGAAAAGATCCAAGCCGAAAGAAAGATGAAAGAAGATGCCGATGCCGCCAAGGGTTACTATAAGGGTATCAAGAGAAAGTCTCCGGAAGAAGCTGCGAAATTACTGAAGGAAGGCAGAGAGAGAAGAGAGAGAGGAGAGGGAGCATACCAAGGGAGAGGTATAATTTCTAGCGGAGGCGTAATAAGAGATTCCGCTGGTGCTGTTATTGGAGTGGCTGGAACTCCTAGCGCTGCTCAGGTTGACCCTGCCAAAAAAGCGGCCGAAGACGAAATGGGTAAAAGAGCTGATGATATCAGAAAGCAGATCGGCAAAGTTAAACCCAAGAAAGGACAAACCCAAGCCCAAGCCGAGTACGAAAAAGCCAACCAAATGTTCCTTCAGCAACACGTCGAAAAATGGTCTAAAGAAGAGTTTGAGCAGAGACAAAAAGATTTGCAAGCCATCAAGTCCGGCAAAAAAGGTCCGAAAGAGGGAACGTGGAAAGCCAAAGATGTTGAGGCAGATCCAGCCAAGTCAACGGTTTATTCTAAGGCTTATACCAGTGCGGCGGCTGAGCGTGGAGAAGAAGCGACAACAGAGCAACAGGCTGCATTTCAAGAACAACGTGGTGCCTTAGCGAGTATGGTTGGGGCTACCGGTGACGCTGAGGGAGGTGGGGGTGGAGGGATGGCAACCGTACTTGTTTCATTATCCCCCGGACTCATGGCAAAAGTAGAAGATGCCTCTGGTGTTGCAGTCGAAGTTCAGCAGGGTGCCGAGGCGTAATTTTCTTCTTCGTAGTATTTTTAGGAAGTAATTATGGCTAATCTTGGTCTCAATTTGAGTACACCTAGTGGATGGAGTCCTTGGGTATATGCTAGAAGTACTTATGAGGGCATTCAATATCTCGATGCTTCATTCCCCTATTTATATACGCCTTCTGGTGGTTTTTGGGGCAGAAGCATAGTTAGTCATTGTCTCATACCTTGGATAAATACTTTTGGTGCATTTGATACATTCATGAGAGCTGGTGGAGGTACTGGTTCTATTCTGGGTTCTGTATCTGGGCTTGCGGCAGTAGCTAATACTTTCGAAATTTCTGTCCATGGTGAAACTTTTGCGGTTGGAAGGAATGCCGTACCTCCAATCATGGGATATTGTCTTGGTAATAAATTCAAGCAACATGTTTATACCAGAATGGATGTTCAAAATGATGGTTTGGGAGGAACAATTGTTACCAATATCAGTGTGGATTTGTTACAAAATTATAGATTTAAGAGAGCTTATATTCATAGTGGTTTTGTTTCCAGTTATACCGATTCGGCAAGTGTTATTGTTGGATCTACGCCTAATTATGTTTTGGATCTTGGTATTTCTAAGTCAGAACCTCCTCCTGCAAACATTAATTCTGTTGTTGCCGGTACCACCATTAGTATAGTTAAGGCGGCTAATGCGTCAAGTGCTAGTTCAACCATTAGTGTTAATGTTCTTGGAGTACAAAACAATTGGGATATTTCCATTTCCTCGCCGTCTAAAGAAATTTCGCCCGGAGATTATTATGAGTTAAGTACCGTATGGTGTATAGAGGATCCTTATTTATTAAGTGGATTCTGGAGGGGATCTGAAAATAATGTGTCCATATCAGTGCCCGCCAGTGGTCTTGATCTATATACCACTAGTCATATTAGTCCTTATGAGAAGAGTAAATTTTTGGGAGTATATATTTGGGAAAAAGATACTTCCGTTACTACCACTACGACTACTACTGCCGGAGGAAATCCCACTGCCACTACCACTCTTCCCGGTCTTCCTTATCAGCCCGTCACTGGTTACTCGATGGATGATGCCTCTGGTAATACGTGGGCATTTTTGGGGTTTGGGAACTCTAATGAATATCCCCCCTATCCAAATGACGAACGGTATAGGGAAATTAAACTTGATATAACGGAAACAGATTCATCTAGTGGTTTTGTAACGTTTAAGCCTCGTTTAGTCTCTACCGATGCAAATTATACATATCTCCGAAGTACTAACCCCGGCTATCTAAGAGTAGAGATTGGTACGGGGGGCTATCTCTATAGACATAATTGGTATGCTCCATGTCTTAAGAATCAGGTTCTCCAATGTAATGGTAAAAAATATCAAATTCTCAATCATATTACGTTCAATATTATTGATGTTGCATTTTTGGACATAACTGGTACGACTCCATTTGATCCGCTAACCAATCAAGAATATTCCATTGTTAACGAATATGCTTGGTTTATCAATGAGCATTATGACGGTAGAATTAGTACTGGAAATAACACTGGTATTTTTAAGGGAACAGTAACTGGTGTTAATAGTAAAAAAATTTCAGTTACGACAGATGGTGATACTTTCATTTCTCAGTATAAAAAAAATGGTCTTAGTTTTATAGATCGATACGAACAAGACATTTCTATTACTGGAATGAAAAAATGCTTTAAAAAATTTACTGGTTGGAAAATGGTATCCAGAAATGGAAAAGAATATAATATTGCTTCGGTTGATTTCGATTCTGCATCCAACCAAATATCCACCCCATATCCAATTATAATTACGCTTGCTGATGTTCCTGACAATATATCCATAAGAGATCGGATTTATATTACTTTTGGAGAATCATTTCAAACCTTTGGTAATTATTCAAAAGAATCAGGATATTCGTTTGCAGTAGAGGCCAAAGCTGCTCTGCAACCTCCAGCACAAGGTTTTATAGTATCTAATGTTTTGTGTTTAGACGGAAGTTTTTTCACAAATCCATACAAATTAGATATAGAATCTACTGATAGAATTGGATTTACAGAGGGATATCTTTTTGGGTTGGGGGCAAATAGTTCAGCGGAGTCCGATTATAATCAACTGATGTTTATGACAGTCCCACGAACTGGCAGGGGGGTTGCTTCTTTTTTCCACTGGTTGCGATGGGAGGATTGGGTTGCTTATGAAGATGCTGTTACCGGAAAATTGACCATTCGAAAGGGTTCTGTCCATTTTACCGATTATCCTGTCAAAGATATGGTTTCAATTGGAAAGCCACAGATTGATGTTGCTTCTGCGGTCTCAAGTCCAATTACGCTAGACACACAATATGATTTTCTCCGGAGAATGCAGGTTAAGGTTGGTAGTGCGGTGCCTCCGTCAGATTTGGGTATTATGTTTGGCATAGGATCTCCAACTAATATCTACGGTTTTTATATATCCGGAGACGGCTTGGTTAATCTCAATCTTTTAACGCTTCAGGGCTCTGCGCCGGGATCTGTTTCTAGTTCCAACTACAGCGGAGAGGGATTTAGTGTTTCTCCTGTTTTTGTCTACAAATTAAATTATTATCAAACCTATAACAATATCATTGTGAATATTGGTGTAAAAACCGAGGACGGTCCAATTTATATAAATAATAGTGGTGATACCGAGGTTGTTTCTCTTGAGTATATCAAAGAAAAGCAAACCATATCGGACGCCGGATATTTTGATATTATTCGAACAGCTCATGGAGAAAACTTGTTGATTTATGGCATTCCAATCGGACAATTTAATCTAACATCAACGAACGCAGTATCTGGAGTAACGAGTGTTTTATTGAATAATTCTGGATCCAATGGTACTAAGTGGTCAAACCAAAACGCCCTAATGATTTTGGGAACATATGACGATAGCTATACATGGGCATCTCCAGAAATAAAACAAATTGACGAAACAAATCAATATCCATTGATGCTTCTAAATAGCGTTGATTATCTGGCATGTATCTATAACCCAAGAAACGAGACATTGGCATTGTTTGTTAGGTGTTCAGATTCTTCTAGTGGTCAGGATAGAAGTTATTTGGGCTGTTACATTGTATCTATTTTTAATTTTCAATCTAAAATCTTCGAATGCACTCCCATTACTGAATCCAAAATAAATTTCAGATGGAGACCTCCGTGTTTACCCGATTCTATATCTAATTCTGCGTCACAATCATGGACAGATAGTGACAATTTAATCAATGACAATTATAGCTTTGACCCGTCTGCCGAAGGAGCCCTACAGGATGTATTTGTAAGAGTGATGGGTTCCGTTGCTACTAGAAGTCAAGTTGCTAATGCCAAGGAATTTGGCGTTATATCTACGGCTATATTGCCAGATGGAACTTATGTTGTTTTTTATGATTCTGAAAATGGAGTTAAAACTCTATGTTCAGCAGATAATGGTATAAGTTGGGGATATTCTAATGTTGTTTTTGCCCGGCAAGGACGTAGCGCTATTTTATTGGATAGATATTTGTTTTATATAGGCGCAGAGGGAATAGAGTTTAAAAGAACTCAGATAACTGACTATCAACAAATAAGGAATATCTCACATATGCCAGCAGGAAATTCTAAGGTTGCCGCAGAATTAGAATTACAGAGCACTTTAGATGCAGAACAACATGCCTTAATAGGTTCTGGTGTAATTGAAATCCAGCGATTATCAGGATATATTACGCCAGAGGGAATTATTAAGGTCTTCTTTTACGATCAGAAAAATCTTCTCAAATGCATGGAATCAAAAGACACATATAAATGGAATACAGCCAATAACTTTTAAGGGAATATGAATAACCTTGGCAAAGCTACGGTTAAGGCAGAGATTTTAAATGGTCTTAGTGGTATTGATAAGCAAGCTACCATATATAATTTCGATGTAACTGCTTACCAGTATGATATTATGGCACAGTCGCCGTTTTTGGTTCCTCTGTTCGTTGAGCGTATTGCTGATGATATGGATAACTTTGCTGCATTATTTCCATCCAGAAGACTTGAATATATTGATAACTACATTAAGTATAATGATGGAACATTTCTTCCACCTGCTAGAACTTCAACCGGTGGACTTCCGTATATAGTTTGGACTGCCACCTCTAATAAAACAGGAGCTGTTGCAGACGAATTTACTCCTACTGCGACTGTTGACGTTCCAAACCCATATAGTAATTACGATCTGATTCAGCCTCAAAAAAATCAAGTATACCCTTCCGACTATATTGGACCTAAATGGGAGGCCGCAAGAAGACCTAAAGAGCCACCCACTAATGATGCTCAGGGAATCAGACAGGTTTTAACTATGTTGGGACTGACGGATGCAGCGGCAACATGGACGCCAGATCCACCGCCATCTACCCCTCCCTATTTGTATTGGGTTAATCAACATTATGTTGGTGATGGTTTATGGTGGGGGCTGGAATCTTCGCCATTTCTTTCTTCGAACATGCCATTTTGGATTCATTTATTTTTGGCCAGAAGTCCCGGTTCTGCCACTCATGAAACAATGTTTTATATTAGTATTGGTCTTGATGATGACGAACAATCTTTTGACCTTAAATTGACACAAAATACAAAGCCGCGCATATTGGACTATTATCAGGGAAGAAATGTCGTTATGACCACTGGCGGATCTACTTCGGGAACAACGGGAGTTCCACTTGTTCAAAAAGAGTTTGATGTAGACCTGTCTCGTATATGGGGAGAGCAAACGGATATTCACATTGGTTTTATGACTGTTGCAGGAAGATTGGTCGTATGGGTTAATGATGTTCCACTTGTATATACACGCATTGACAAGAGTGACGGTGATAATAATGGTAAAATTAAGGAATGTAGAATTGGCAGGGGGAAAATTCGAGTTTATGGAACAAATGTTCAGGCTATGGTTAATGCCTCTCCTATGACGTTCGCACCAATGGGCATAGCAGCGATGCCCATAGTTAGTACTATAACTAGTACTAATTCTGAGCCTATTCAAATTACGTATAAGGGAGTTCATTACGATGGAACCATGTCTGGTCCAGTATGTATTTTGCCACAACCGCCGACAAACCCAAGAAACTTATACGGTGTTGACTGTAGGTATTGGGCAGATCCAGCTGGATCTGCTATTCCATCCGGCGTTGGTTTTCATAACCAAGGTGGATTGTATTTTGTTTCGGCAGCAGATGTTGGTGTAACAGGAATACCAGATACTAGTTGGTATATGCTGATTTTTAGGCCTGAAAATTCCTCACTTATTTTGCCCGATGGAACTCCGTCGTCCGTTCGATATGGTGGTTGTCCATATTTCTTCAGAATTAAGGGCGCATATAAAGTCCCAACCCAAGAATTCATTCCAGAGCCATTGCTTATTCCGGAGGTTATATCGGCTACTGAAACTGCTTCTGCTCCAGATTATTTTCACGCTCTTACCACGGCAACTGTCACTATATATAATAAGGGTGGGAAATATGATTTTTTGAAAACGAGACAATATGGTATTCAGCTTTCTTGGGGATGGAGCACTACTGAGTTAAAGAAGACATTTACTGGAGTTATTACTAGTGCCACTAGTTCTGAAACTCCGGGAAAAGAAACTCTAACACTTAATTGCGAAGATTATATGTTTATTTTGAAGAACACGCCAATTGTTAATAGCCCATTTTATGACGGTATGGTTGCTTATTATGCCATTGCAGATCTAGCCAAAAGAGGAGGTATTAAAAATTTCGTTAATGATTTTTCATCCGGTTCTACTAATGACTATTTTCTTCCGTCTGGATATACATTCTCGAAACCTGCTATGCGATTCCCATCCAAAAACATGATTTTCCAGTGTATGATGGATATAGTCAAAAGATTTGAGGCCTTTATTTATTTTGATGAAGACGGTAAATTGCATATTAAGAAGCTTCCCGGAGGGCTATTTTCTTCGTTGACAGGATCGACTTTTGCGGGAACGTTTTCTCGAAACCCTAATAATTCCGATGTTACCCAAATTGAACTCAATGAAAGGAATGTCGAGTATAACTTTTCCAGTACATCTAATAAAATTTCAATACTTACTCTTGATAGAGACACGAGAAATGCTATTGTTTATACTTACAGTGCTGGAGAAGTAGGGGCTCCTCCGGATCATTTGTTATATCGAAGGGTGGTTATGATTGATCAGCCCGCATATGGAGACATAGAGGTGGCTAGGACTTATGCAAGGAATTTGTCCAAAAGAATATTTTGGCCAATTCGAAAACAAAATTTTGCCACTATTGGTAGTTCGACAATAGGCGGTGTTCCAGTAGTCAATAAAATATTAGATTTTGTCAAGGTAGACACTTTGGAATTTAGAATAACATCCATATCTAGAAAATATAACGCTGAAAGCAATGATTTTGTCAGTGAATATGGATGCGAATGGCTCGGAGGAGGTCCATAAGCCATGCCGGTTCAGTCAAATATAGGAAAAGTAGCGGCGGCAATAGAGGCGGGAAAAAGAGCTGCTGCTAGTATTGATATTGGACCTGTTCAAACACTAGATGTTGTTCAATGGAACCAGACTAAATTTATTTCCGACTGGCAGAACGATCCAATGGATTCTTCTATATTTGTATGGGGTGTTGATACGTGGGCATTACCTAGTTTGAAGGTTACTAAATGAAAAGAACTACTAAATATCAATTGGGGTATTTTGAAGAGGGCGATGTTACTAGTGCGGTCATTGAAATGCAAAGATGGGAAACTCTAGATGCCCAGATATATGCCATGTTCAGTATTTTGGGGAATGGCATTCTTAGTGGATGGGATATTCTACCGTCTAGTGGATTATCAGTAGTTATTACTCTCGGAAGCGGTCATGTTAATTTTGTTGCCGTAGAATCTACATCCAATGTAACGGTGGGAGATCTTACTCCCAGCGCAAGAAATTATCTTTATGCTGCTCTTACGCCAAGTAGTTATTGGGATAAAAGTGTAAATTTTGTAACTAGACTTTATCAAGACTACGATAATCTCCTGTATCTTGGATATGCAAATACATCTTCAACAGCAGTAACCGACGTTAATATCGATGGCAGAAGTTATCTTGGTTTTATCAATCTTATCAAGTCTCTCATTAAGTCACATAGACATATTGGTGGGGAAGATAATCCTCCTCCTGTTAATCTAAGTTCTGAAGTTCAAGGCATCATCAACCAGAAAAATCTTCCTGACATGGATGCTTCTGTTATTAAAACCGGAGTATTAGATCAGGATAGAATTCCACTTATTGATCACATAACTCACCTTATCAACCAAGGAACACTTACTCATGCCCAATTAGATTCATTTGTGGAATCTTTATCTATTCAAAACGCATCCTTGATGGGCGAAACTTCTACTATTGATTTGCTTCAGTTAATACTGGCTCTTAAACATGTCTATCCTGATATTGACAGGTATTTAGTCAATGAAATAGCCTATATTCCCGGCATCAGCCCCGATACTTATGTTGATTGGGAAAATACCACGGCAGTTGTAGATACTAGAACTTATGCCGAAGGAGGACAGCACACTATTACTGGTCTTCCTGCTCCAGCTAAAAAAGCCTACACCTATACGTGGGATAATGAGACAGAGTTTAAGACCGGAACCAATCAGGATGTTATCATAGATGGTAATTTAGTTACTCTAGATACTCAAGAAAACAAACTTATCATTGATGAGTTCAACGATCTTAGTCAGTGGCAGGTTATAACTACAGATCTTAGTTCTACCAGTATCGGGCTGACATCTGACCCCTCAACTTATGTAGTTCCTCCCAATAGTGCCAAACTAAATATCGGAGGACAGATCGTAGAGATATCTTTGGTGATCAAGAAAGAGTTTGATGCTCAAGACTGGTCTCAGTATGGAAGGTTGATTTTCTACCTCAATACTACCAATGTTGAGCATGGCGATGTTTATTTTGAAATCAAAGACGCCTATGCTGGAACACAAAATTCTGCCGTTAAAGTTTTGGATAGAAATGAACCGACAGTCAATATAGATACTTTGCAGAATGGCTGGCAGGAAATTACCGTTGATATCTCTTCTTATACTAGAAGCAATATCAATACGATAAGTTTCTATATTAGTTCGCAAAAGGGATGGGATACTTCCAAGGGCTTTGATCTGAACATTGACAACATTTATCTGTCTACCGGAACAATCTACAAGCCCAGTGGATACATAAGGGTTATTTTTGGTGGAGATTTCCTTTATGACTTCTGGAGACTAAGATGGGACGCTCAGATACCCACGGATACGCAATCTGCCGGATTGGTTTTCAAAGGAAGAACAAGGGTTGGTAACTCCCTAGCTGACCTATCACAATCTGCTTGGTCAGCTTATACCTCTGTTAGTGGATCTGAAATTGCGTTGCCAGCTCCTGAATTGTATAAGTATATTGAAATTGAAATGTATTTTGGCGCTTCTACTGACTATACGAGAACTGCCTACCTAAGAAGAATTTATCTTGATTTCTATGCCAGTGACGTTGATGGAAGTTTTACCTACGATACCAAAGATGCGTGGGATAGTGGAGACAACTTCAATATCGATACTTCTACATCGCTCAATTCTATGATGATTTCTAAAACTGAAGAAATCAATGACATTTTTTATGGAACGAATACGCAAGCGGTTCAACTGGACGACAATCTGACACAGTTATATTTGATAACCGGATCTATGTTGCCACGCAGTACGCCTCAAGTTATAGAGAATACATCGCCTGCTCTTGGTCTAATCACTGGTGTTTCAAGGGGTAATAATGGTAATTTGTGGATGACCGATGTTGATAATGACAGGGTTTTGGAGTTGGATAAGTCTGGTGCATTGATAAGAGCGTTTTATGGCAGTTTTTTGGAAACCCCCTATGATCCATATGGTATAGAGGATGCCGGCCCCGGTTCTAATATTGATATATCTAGTTCAAATGCATCTGCTACGACCACCACAACATCAACGACTACATTGGCCTTGGGAGAATCCTTGGATATTCTACAGGCGATTTACAATTCTGACACTGGTATTCTCTATATAGTGTTTGACGCCGATTTGGAGAATATTTATAGTTTGTCCAGTAAATTGAACATGGACAATTTGTATTTGAAGATAGGATCTCAAAAATTCTACCTCAATGATTCTACTGTCGAACTTCTTGGCGTTGATAGAACCAAGTATGATGATTGGTATGCTTTGTCCTCTAGTACGGCTACTGATGCCACACTAATACAACAATTTACTTTCAGGTCTCATGTTTTGAAAATAACTCTTTTGGGAGCCGACAAAACTCTTCTCAATTACATGGTAGATCAAAAAGCTCCATCTATTATTATTTCCTCTCCTTATGAACAGCAATTGGTATCTAGTTCGGTTACAATCAATTTCTTGGTATACAATTTTACTTTGGGAACAAAATCTGGAGAGAACGGCATTTGCGTCACATTAGATAATGGCACTCCCCAGACAATCTATGATACCAAGATTATCTTTAATAACCTCAGTTCTGGAAAACACACCATCAAGGCTCAGCTTATTAATGGCGATGCAAGTCTTAATACTAACATTGAGGCAATAGCTCAGGGATCATTTATTGTCAATATTGGAACATATACTCTACCCTACATATGCATAACTACTCCAAAGCCAAACCAAATTTATTCTGCTTCGCCTGTTGTTGTGGATTTCAATGTGGAGAATTTCTCCATCCTTGCTACTGGACAGCATTTGAGATATGTTGTTGATACCAATGCACCTGTAGATTATTATTCCGAAGATCCGATAACTCTAACTGGTCTTTCTGCCGGAGCACATACCATTCGCTTGTATCTTGTTGATAAAATGGATACTGATTTGGGCTATACCTATGGAACTGTAACGGGTACATTTATTGTTGGAACTAATTCTAATGCATTGACCAAACTTTATGCCGACGAAGAAGCTATCTATAATTCAAGCCTTAGTATCACAAACAATACTATTCGAATACCAGTGGATGTTGGCAATGTTTACTTCCAAAATATTTACTCTCCGATTGATGTTCAAGTTATACCGGCAGAAACTGGAAGTATTAACCCGTCTGGTCTTCCTACTGTCTTGATTGCAAAGCTACGTTCGCCATCTTGGACTTATGGGCTCAATAGTCATGCTGCGGCCTTGGAATTTGCCCAGAGATTATCACAAACAGTTACGAATACAACTACAACTCCTGCTTTTGTTTCTGCTTCCACAACAACTACTACAACCACCACTTCTATGTTCGCCGGAGTAAATACCCCCGAACTTATTTATGGAACTCGTTATCTAGACGGGCATAGCGTTATTCAAATGAGTATGGAAGGCGATATTTTGATGTCTAATAATGCTGCTATTTTTGCTCCAACTAGGGAAGAAGCCAAGACGCTTTTGGGTAGTGCAGAAAAACTGGGAGAAAATGAGATTCTTGTGGCTGACTCGTATAACAAGAGAGCCCTTATCTCCTATATTGATTTAGTTACTCAAATGCCGAGAATAGAATGGCAATATGATTCCGATAGATATATATCAGATTTCCATATTGTTCTTCAGGATAATGTTGTAGTAAGTGTCGGCAATGATTCTATTAACGAAAGCAGTGTTTTTATACGACAGGGTACGACAATCATATGGCAAAATGACTCTGCTGCACCAATTTCAATTTATTCTGGAACAACAAGCTATGAACAATTCCAATTAGATCCAGATTTGACTATGTACGGAGACGAATTCCAAAGTCAGGTTTTACAGCCCGGCGAAAGATACGCCTATAAGTTCGTAACTGTTGGAGAATATGACTGGTTTGTTTATCCTGGCATTTTAACAGGCAAGATTACTGTTACAAGAAATCGAATGTCTTCACGCGATCAATTTTTAATGTTGGAAAACGACGGATTAGAATCACCATTTAGCAGTAGGGTAATTAAGGTGGACAGCTGGGGTAATGTTTTGTGGAGTTTTGGTGAAGGGTATTTAGTCAAGCCCCGTGATGCCCGCCCGATGCTGAATAACAATGTGATTATAAGCACATAAAATGTATAATATGATATGATGCTATGTCGTATAGAACTCAAGAAATTATTTGGGACGTTCCTGAATCAGAAGTCCAAATCGGTACGCCCGTTGGATATGAGGTTGAATTTTCTCTAACGCCTTCCTTTGGAACTATTCTGTATCGGATAACGACCTATGAAGAGATAAAAGGTGCCACTCAAGGCACCTTTTATTATAGCTTGGATGACGGGCAAACATGGGTTGATTTTCCGGTAGGAGAACAGGGACAAGCATTTTATTCAGCCTATAAGATGAAGGTCGTCATTAATGTGGCTGATGTTGGCTACATTTTTGCCGAGAAATATGGAACCATTTACAGGATTACCGGTGATGCCCGCACCATTATTGAGCAATATACCATTGGCAGTTTCAATAGTACAAATTTCTCCATAGATAAAAACAATAACCTTTATGTTTCTGGGCAAAATAAGACGCTCTACAAAATTAGTACCAATAGCCCTCTAGAGGCTGGCGATAATTCTGTTAATATACATGCCGATCCATTGGGAATTGTTGTTGATAATGTAAGGAAAACATTTTGGCAGATTAATAGGGAATCCGTTTGTCTTAGGGATTTATATGGGGAAGAACAATTTTGTGTTTCTTTACCTGACATAGATATTGATTGGAGTTCAAGCAGTTCATCATCAAGTTCTTCGAGTTCAAGTTCTTCAGGTTCATCAAGTTCAAGTTCTTCAGGTTCATCAAGTTCAAGTTCTTCAGGTTCTTCAGGTAGTTCAAGTATTTCTTCTGAAAGTTCTTCAAGTAGTTCAATAGATTCAAGCTCTTCTTCTTCAAGTTCTTCTTCTTCAAGCTC
>Ga0172365_10000914_pt1 | contig 20835 bp, 23 predicted proteins | sample LakKivSesite48cm_FD_114535 | JGI IMG/M metagenome (GOLD analysis project Ga0172365, IMG submission 114535) | Sediment microbial communities from Lake Kivu, Rwanda - Sediment site 48cm | ecosystem: Environmental > Aquatic > Freshwater > Lake > Sediment | place: Rwanda: Western Province, Lake... | reverse complement strand
CGGGCCTGACGAAGTTAGGGCAGCGCTCCAAGAAACAGCTGAGTATAAAGAAGGCAGAGACGATATTTACGGCAGTTATGGCTTGGTTAATGCTTATGCTGCTTTGAGCTGGACAGCAATACCTCCAGAACCAGAGTGCGAAATAGATGCTGACTGTGATGATAAGGTAGTTTGTACCATCAATGGGTGTATTAACGGTCTTTGTGCTTATACACCAAACGATGATTTCTGCTCCGAAGATGGCTGGGTTGATGCAGGAAATACCAGATGGATAGAAGATACTCAATGTACAGAAAAAGAACAAAAAGAGCAAGAACACAGAGATTATTATTGTCATTTAACCTTAGATTGCCAATATAATATTACTGAAACCCGATGGTTTGATACTAAAAAAGAAAGAAACAGGGAAGATGGCACTTCTTGCGAAGATGGGCGATTCTGTACAATTAATGATATTTGTCAGTCTGGGAAGTGTGTCGCAGGCCTAGTTCGGGCCTGTGACGATAACAACTTTTGTACTGCTGATTCCTGTGATATAGCTAGTGATGCTTGTATAAATACGCCAATAACCACCTGCGCTAGCGGAGATGGTTGTTGTCCGGCTGGCTGTAGTTATGAAACAGATGTTGATTGCCCAACCGCGGTAATCTGTTGGGCTGGGAGCAATCAATATCTCTACCGAAACAACGGTCAGGCAGCCAAGTTTTGCAAATGCGCCTCGGGCATTTATGGATATAACAGTTATGCCTCAAGAGTAGTCAGGGCGACGGTTTTTCAATATCTTGATACCAGAGATAACGAAAACTGGAAAGTAGTCTCAAGAGCTTCTAACTTACCAGTTTACAGCGTCACCTGTACCGATAGGCAATCCTATCCAACAAACAAGGATTATTATTATCCAAAGTGAGAATTCCGAATCTTTTCCTTGTGGGGTAGCAAAATCCGCTTGATTTTAAGCGGGTTTTGTTTTTTTAAGGAAGAGAAGTAGAATAGAAATATGGCGAAATTGCGAATTTTACTATTGGCAGCGGGTTTAATTGTTTTAGTTTTTGCTTTGATAGTAATTTTCACGGGCACTGAAAAGGAAATAAGGCCAGAGGAAATAAGCCAGCAGGAAACAATAATTGAAGAAATTGGAGAAGAAACAATAAAAGAGGAAGTAATTCAAGAAGAAATAATAACTGAAGAAGAACTTAAAGAACATCAGGAATCAAACTGGCAGTGGCTGGCGAGGCAAAAGCCAATTTACCAGCTGGGATTAGCCGAAATTAACTCAATTTTAAAGGAACTGCCCCAGCAATTTCCCGATAAAAAGGAACGATTAAAAGCCTTGACTCTCTGGCGGCTGGCCACTCCTTACCAACCGGGGCCGCTTGGCGAAGAAAAAGGCCCTGACAAAGACCCTATTTTTAGAACAGAGGTAACTGACTGCACGGCTTTTATTTTAACTACCGCCGCTCTTCTTCATTCATAGAAGAAGCTCGGGAAATGATGAAATTTTTAAACTATCGTTCCCAAGAAATAACTTTTGAAAACCGGTTGCATTTTACTACTGACCGCAACGAAGTTTCGCTTTATTTTAGAGATATTACCCGGGAGGTTATTCAATCAGAAAAAATAAAACAAAAAGAAGTCGTTTTAAACAAAATAAAAGAAGACGGCAAGAGATTGATAGATATTGACTGGGAAAAATCCATTATTTTAAACTATATCCCCTACCAGTATATTACTCCGGAATTTCTTCAGGGTTTGCTCCCGATAGTGGGTATTGCTTTTGTTAGAGAAAATGATGCGGCCATCGGATTGGATGTGGCTCACGAAGGATTTTTAGTTAATGGAAAAACATTAATTCATGCCAGTTCAGTCCAGGAGAAAGTGGTTGAGGAGAATTTCTTGAGTTATTATTTTATTGACCAAAATATTCCAAGATTTGATGGAATAATATTATTTGAACTAAATTAAGCGGTAGGGTATAATTAAAAAACTATGCGAAAGTTTTTGCTTTTTTTGTTTTCCCTATTAGTAGGAGTAGGGTTATTTATTTGGATTTTAGAATCGGTTGGCTGGCAGGAAATAAAAAACGCCTTTCTGGTTTTCACCGGCTGGCAGGGATTGGCAATTTTTGGTTTAACTTTGTTAACAATGTTCATTGGAAATTGGAGGTGGAAAGAGATTTTAAAAGATAGCGGAATCAATATTTCTTTTTTCAATCTTTTTAAAATTTATCTGGCCAGTTTTTCCATTAGGTTTTTGGCTCCAATAATATTAGTGGGTGCGGAATTATTTCAAGGTTATGCCTTAAAAGCGAGAAATTCTCTACCCTGGTCAAAGGCAGTCGCCTCTGTTGTTATTGACCGAGCTTTGGAATGGACTGCCACCCTGGTGGTTATTTTTTTTGGGATTTTGGTTTTTCTCTTGATGATTGGTCTGCCGCCGATGAAATTAGTGATAATTTTTGGGGGAGTGTTTTTAGTTTTTGCCGGCGGGATCATTTATTTTTATTTAAAAATTTTTAAAAGAGAAAGTATGACCAAGGCCTTTGCTAATATTTTTAATCATCGTTTAGATAGCCAACCCTTAGAAATTGAAAAAGAGATTTTTAATTTCTTTAAATTAAAAAAAATATCAATGTGGAAGGGTTTTGGACTTTCTTTTTTGAGAGCAGCCGTAATGTTTTTTCGGGCCTGGCTTTTAATTTTATTTTTAGGAAAAGAAATTGCCAATCTGCCGGTTTTATCAATTTTAGGCTTTAGTTATTTAGCGATAATGATTCCTATTCCTGCTGCTCTGGGCAGCCACGAGGCAATTCAAACTTTTGCTTTTAATTCTCTTGGCCTGGGGCTGCCTGCGGCCGCTGCCTTTACTATGATTTTGCGAGGAGCTGAACTTTTAGTTGCTCTGGTTGGAGCAGTAATTTTATATAGACTAGGAATCAATTTATTGAAAAATACTTTATACAAAAATGAGTTTTAGATTTACCCCGCACCAATTTTCAAAGAAATATTTTAGACAAGGAAAAACCACTAAAATTGGTGCTGGGTTTAATGTTTCTACCGAAGGATTTAATGACATTATTGATATAACGGAGAAAGTTTCAGAGATTGTCAAGAATTCTAAAGTTAAAGATGGTATTTGTTTAATATCCTGTCCGGGCTCAACTTGCGGAATTACTACTCTTGAGGCAGAACCGAATCTCACATCTGATTTTAAAGAGTTTTTAGAAAAACTGGTTCCCTCGGATAAAAAATATCATCACGACCAGACCTGGGGAGAAGCAAACGCTCCTTCTCATATCCGCTCAGCCCTGATTAAGCCGTTTTTAACCGTGCCAATTGAAAACGGAAAATTGGTTTTGGGCACCTGGCAGCAATGCGTGCTCATTGACTTTGACAACCGGCCGAGAGAAAGAGAAATAATAGTAAAAATACTCCATGCTTAAATCCATTAACAAAGTTATAAAAATTTTAATTTTGTCTGATTTATTTTTATTAACCGGCCTTGGTTTTATTGCGCCCATTTTTGCTATTTTTATTGCTAATAACATTATAGAGGGTGATGTTAGAGTGGCTGGTTTCGCCGCCTCAATTTATTGGATAATCCTTTCTTTGGTTTTAATTCCTTTTGGGAGATATTTAGATAAGAATCACGGAGAGCGAGACGACCTCTGGTTTATTATTATTGGAAATTTTTTAGCAGCTTTTGCCGTTTTAGGTTATATTTATTCTTTTTTACCCTGGCATATTTATATTTTACAAGGGATTTACGGAATTGGGATGGGAATGAATATCCCGGGTTATACCGCTATTTTTACCAGGCATATTGATAAAGGCAAAGAGGCGTTAAGTTGGAGTATCAGGGGCTCTTTTATAGGAGTGGGCACCGGCGTAGCCGGCGCTTTAGGCGGAACAATAGCCCATTATTTTGGATTTAAAGTTCTTTTTCTAGGAGTCTTTATTTTCTTAATTTTTAGTTCGGTTCTATTATTTTCCATATTGGAAGATATCTTTCCCAAAGATAAAAAAACGCCAAAGATTCCGAGAATAAAAACAATTGAGCCTCCGGCCCCAAAAATATGAAAAATTTAGAGATAGCAAAGATATTCTACGACATCGCCAATTTTTTAGAAATGGAGGGAGTGGCTTTCAAGCCCTATGCTTATCAGAAAGCAGCCATTGTTCTGGAGACCTTAAAAGAAGATATTGAAGAGATTTATCAAAAAGGCGGCTTAAAAGCGCTGGAAGAAGTTCCCGGGATTGGCAAAAACCTTGCTTTGAAAATTGAGGAATATCTGAAAACCGGCAAAATTAAATACTATCAAGACCTTAAAAAAAAGACGCCAATTGATTTGACTGAAATAACCAGGGTTGAAGGAATGGGCCCTAAAAAGGCAAAAGTTCTTTATCAAAAATTAGGGATTAAAAATTTAAAAGATTTAGAAAGAGCGGCCAAGGTCCATAAAATCGCTCCTTTATTTGGTTTCGGCGAGAAAACCGAAAAAAACATTTTGGAAGGAATTAGTTTTTTGAAAAGAAGCAAGGGCAGATTTCTTTTGGGCGAGATAATGCCAACTATTAAAGAGGTCTTAGAAAAATTAAAAAGTTTAAAAGAAGTTAAAGAAATAAGCGTGGCTGGTTCAGTCAGGCGGATGAAAGAAACAATTGGCGATGTTGATTTTTTGGTTGTTTCAAAAAATCCTCAACCGGTAATGAATTTTTTTACTTCTTTACCCGGGATTGAAAAAATCTGGGGGAGAGGAAACACCAAGGCATCGGTCAGAATGCAAGAAGGCTTTGATATGGATTTGAGGATAGTTCCAACCAAAAGTTATGGCTCGGCTCTTCAATATTTCACCGGCTCAAAAGAACACAATATCGCCACTCGTCGGCTTGCTATGGACAAGGGATTAAAATTAAACGAATACGGAGTTTTTCAAGGCTCTAAAATGCTCGCTGGTAGAACCGAAGAAGAAGTTTACAAAGCAATTGGTCTTCCCTGGCTGGCGCCGGAATTAAGAGAAAATGAAGGAGAAATAGGGGCGGCCCTTGATAGAAGATTGCCCAAGATTATTGATTACAACGACATAAGAGGTGATTTACACTGTCACTCAAATTGGGACGGTGGTGCAAATACTATTGAAGAGATGGCGCAAGCAGCAATGGCAATGAGATATCAATATCTTGGCATTGCCGACCATACCAAGTTTTTGCGAATTGAACACGGCTTGGATGAAAAGCAGTTGTTTGAGCAAAGCAAAGAAATCAATAAATTAAACCAAGGTTTAAAAATTAAAAATTTAAAACCACAGCCCCTCTACAGAGGGGCTGGGCCCCGGCCTTTTGAAAAAGGGCGGTGGTTAAAAATTCTTCACGGATGTGAAGCAAATATCTTGAATGATGGTTCAATTGATATTAAAGACGAGGCTCTTAAAAAATTGGATTATGTTATTGCCGGCGTCCATTCCAATATGAAAATGGATAAAGAAAAAATGACCGAGAGGATAATTAAGGCAATGAAAAATCCCAATATTGATATTATTTCTCATCCCACCGGCAGATTAATCGGCCGCCGCGACGAATACCAGATTGACTTTGATAAAATCTTAAGGGCAGCCAGAGAAACCAGCACAATTTTGGAAATTAATTCTTTTCCCGATAGATTAGATTTAAAAGACGTTTACATCAGAAGGGCGAAAGAAGCGGGAGTAAAAATGGTCATTAACACTGATTCTCATCACCGAGACCAATTGCGGTTTATTGAATACGGAATCGCCCAAGCCCGTCGCGGCTGGGCCGAGAAAGAAGATATTATTAATACTCAACCATTAGAAAAGCTACTTCAATTTTTTAAATAAAAAATATGTCAGTGGAAAAATCAGCCGGAGCAGTTATTTTTGCCCAGCACCACTTTTCAAGAAAACCATCCGGGCGGGAAAACCACATAAAAAGTGGAGCTGGTTTTAGAAGAGAAAAAGGTAAAATTTATTACCTTATTTTAAATTATTCTGCCATCGGCAAGATTGAAAAGACATATTGGGGTCTTCCCAAGGGCCGTATTGAAAAGGGAGAAAAAACAGAAGAAACGGCAAAAAGAGAAATAGAAGAAGAGACCGGAATTAAAGATATTAAATTTATTGAAGGATTTAAAGAGACAGAAAGATATTTTTTTAAATTTAAAGAGGAAAATATTATTAAATTCGTTACTTTTTACTTAGTTGAAACAAAAACTAAAAATGTCAAACTCTCAGAAGAACATGTTGGATATCAATGGTTGCCTTATCAGGAAGCGTTCAAGAGAATAACCTTTAAAAACGCCAAAGAAATTCTCAAAAAAGCTAACCAGTTTTTACTAAAACCTCGTTAGAAATTATTAAAGTTTTTTAGAAAGCCTAAATTTTATAGATATTTCTAACGGGCTAAAAAATTGTGCTGCCGTTAGTTAAAACTCATCACCAAAAATTAGAAGATTACAAAAAGCTAATTTCAGAAGAGCTTTTCCTGGAAATAAGACAGCTGGCCGAGGCTCTTAAAGGCCTAAAGGTTTTTCATATTAATGCCACGCCCCGGGGCGGCGGGGTGGCAGAAATTTTAAAGAGCCTGGTGCCGCTAATGAAAGGAATAGGACTAAAAGCTGAATGGTTCACCATTCCGCCCAGAGAAGATTTTTTTGCGATTACCAAAGAAATTCACAACGCCCTTCAGGGTAAAGAATATGTTGTTCCTGTCTGGCATCGGGTGAGATATTTAAAACATATGGAAACTTCAGCTGGTTTGATGCGAGATATGAAAGCTGATATTTGGCTAGTCCATGATCCTCAGCCAGCTGGCTTGATTTTGTATTTACCCCGTTTTCATCCAGCCATTTGCCGGCTGCATATTGATTTAACTTCTCCTAATCCCGAGGTTTGGAAATTTTTCACTGGAGTTTTCGGAATGTATGATAAAATTATCCTCAGTTCCAAAGAGTTTATTAAAAAAGAAATCAGAGAAAAGGCAAAGGTTTTTCCGCCGGCTATTGACCCTTTAGCGCCCAAAAACCAGACCCTGAATTTAGATTTCGCAAAAGAAATTTTAAGGGGCTATGGAATAGACCCTTTAAAGCCTTTAATTTCTCAGGTTTCCCGTTTTGACCCCTGGAAAGGATTTTTAGAATTAGTTGAGGCCTATCAAATGGCAAAAAAGAAAATTCCTGATTTGCAGCTGGCCTTGGTTGGTTTTTTCTTGGCCGAAGATGACCCGGAAGCAATGAAGATTTTTAAATTAATTAAAAAAAAGACCGAGAAAGACCCGGATGTTTTTCTCTTTTTTGACCCGGAAATGCTGGGCAGTTTAAAAGTTCACGCTTTTGTTAATGCCATTCAGGTTGCCTCGGACGCGATTATTCAAAATTCAACTCGCGAAGGATTCGGTCTTAGCGTAACCGAGGCGATGTGGAAAGGAAAAGCAGTTATTGGCGGCCCGGCTGAGGGAATTAAACTGCAAATTCAAAACAATAAAAACGGCTTTTTGACCTCTGAGCCTGAAAGGTTATCTAAAAGAATTGTTCAGTTGATTAAAAATAGCCAATTAGCCGAGAAATTAGGAAAAGCGGCAAAAGAAACCGTTAAAGAAAAATTTTTAATACCCCGTCTTTTACGGGACTATTTGAAGGTTTTTAAAGAATTGATAAAATAAAGAAATATGGAGAATTTTGTTCACCCCGTTAGAAATCCTGTGGCAATCAGAGTTTTAACTGGGGTTGAATTTTAGATAAAAATATATGGAGATTTCTAACGGGGTTCAAAATTTAATCCCTTGGTTAACTTCTCATGGCGTCAAAATTATTTTTATTTTGCTTGCCGCCTTTTTGTTGAACCATTTTTTGCAGATTTTTCTCAGGAAAATAATTAAAAAAAATCTGGCAGACAGAATGAATGGAGAGAGAAAAAGAAGGGTGGAAACCTTAATTTCTATTTTTGGCGGAACTCTCGGATTTATAATTTATATTATCGCCATTTTAATGATTTTACCTGAGTTCGGAATGAATATTGCTCCAATTTTAGCCGGTCTGGGTTTGGCTGGTTTGGCGGTTGGTATGGCAGCCAGAGACATAATTTCCGATTTTATTTCCGGCATTTTTATTATTTTGGAAAACCAATATCAAATCGGCGACAAAGTAAAAATTGCCGGCATTGAAGGCAGGATAAAAGAAATGAGTTTAAGGAGAACGGTTATTATTGACGAAAACAATATTTCTCATTCTATTCCCAACAGCCAAATAAAATTAGTTTCTAAAAAAGCTGAATAAAAATGGCCTCTTTTCAAGAAAAAGTTTACCCCGTTAGAAAATCCAGAAGAAATCCCAGTGGACAGAAAAAGTCAAAATTTTCTAATGGGGTTTTTGAAATTGTTAAAAAAATTCCCAAAGGGGAATTGATGATTTACAAGGAGGTGGCACGGAGCGCCGGGAGGCCGAGGGCCTGGCGGGCGGTGGGAAATATTTTAAGCAAAAATAAAGACCCGAAAATTCACTGCCATCGGGTGATAAGAAGTGATGGGAAAATCGGAGGATATAAAAATGGAATAAAAAAGAAAATTACCCTCTTAGAAAAAGAGGGTATAATAATTAAAAATGGCAAAATTGCATCCAGATTTAGTCAATAGGGAATTCTGGTACAAAGACATTACTTTAATTCCCAATCAGTTGCCTGATTTTGAAAGGGATGAGGTTGATTTAACTACTTACTTTACCAGAAAAACAGTTCTAAAAACTCCTTTTGTTTCCTCGCCGATGGATACAGTGACCGGCGCTGATATGGCAATTTTAATGGCTCTTTATGGGGGGATTGGAGTAATTCATTACAATTATTCAACCATTGATGAACAGATAGAAGAAGTTGAGAAAGTGAAAAGGTTTGAGGCAGGTTTTGTTTTTAAACCGATTGTTTTATCGCCCAAAAATAGCATTGGCGACGTTTATAATATTAACAAAAAATACGGCTTTTTCAGCGTGCCAATAACCGAAGACGGAACTTTAAATTCAAAATTGGTTGGCATTGTTACCCACCGGGATGTGAGGTATCGAAAAGATATGACCACAAAATTAAAAGAAGTGATGACTCCCAGAGAAAAGATGACAGTTGCTTTTAAAAAAGATACGGTTGATAAAAATGATTTAGATTTTGCCAATAAAGTAATTAAAGAAAACAATCTTGATACTTTGCCAATTGTTGATGAGAACAATAAGGTAATTGCCTTGGTTACTGACAGCGATTTAAGAAAAAATGAACAATATCCCTTAGCAACCAAAAATGAAAACAAACAATTAAAAACATTTATTGCTGTTGAGTCGCGATTAAAATTGGCTAAAGAGAGAATTAGTAAAGGCGCAGGGGCTGGCGTTGATGGAATTGTTATTGATGCCAGCGTTGTTTATAAAGAACAATTAGAAATTGCCAAATTTGCCAAAGAAAATTTTCCAGCGCTTGAAGTTGTCTTGGGCAATATTGATTCGGCTGAGCAGGTCCGGAAGATACTCCAGGGGGCAGTAGAATATTGCGATGCTTTAAGAGTAGGCATTGGACCAGGGGCTGCCTGTATTACTCAACAAGAATTAGGGACTGGCCGGGCTCAGGCTTCAGCAGTTTGGGATTGCGCTCAAGAAGCAAAAAGATTGGAAAGCAAATATGGCTTTGTTTCAATTATCGCTGATGGCGGAATTAAAATTCCAGACATTGGGGATACTGACATTACAAAACCAGGAGATATAACTAAAGCCTTAGCTCTCGGAGCTCAAACAGTAATGATGGGGTCTTTACTGGCTGGATTAGATGAATCACCTGGTGAAAAAGAATTTGATTACGAAGAAAATAAAATGGTTAAAAAATACCGAGGAATGGGCTCTTTGGAGGCGATGGAAAAAAGAGGAGCTGTTAGATACGGCATTGATAAAGTAAAAATAAGAGTTCCCGAGGGAAAAGTAATAAAAGCTCCCTATAGGGGCTCAGGTTATGATTTTATTCCTCAGCTTATTGCCGGCGTTAAACAAAGTTTTCAAAAACAAGGCTTTAGAAATATCAAAGAGCTTCAAGAAGTAGTTGATATTAGACCAGCTTGATTTTTTAAAAAAAGCGTGGTAATAAAGAATATCAAGCCTGTTCATTGAAAATTAGGGTTTATTTTAGGGAGGCTATAAAATGGCTGGACTGTTTGGATTGAGCATTAACCCGGAAAGTTATGAAGGAAATTTTTTAGAAGATTTATTCTGGGAAACGTTTTATCAGCAGCATCTGGGCGAGCAATATGGAGGGTTATCAACTTATGATGGACAAAAAATTAAAATTCAGACCCACCGAGGACTCTTCCGGTATACTTTCCAGAATAATTTAGCCGGTCTTGAAGGTACCGAAGGCATTGGTTATTGCGGTCACATCAGGGAACCATTTCTTATTGATTCAAAAATCGGCCAATTAAGCGCTTGCTTTTCCGGGAACATTATTAATCGCCAGAAATTAGTGGATGAGTTTAAAAGTTTTGGCCATATTTTTGAAAGAGGTGGAGATGATATCGAGGTAATTGTTAAGCTTATCGCTAAGGGAAAAGACATTATTGATGGGATTAAAACAATGACTCAAGAAATTAAGGGTGCCTACTCTCTTCTTATGCTTACTAAGGAAGGGATTTACGTTGCTCGTTGCCCGACCGGTCATTGGCCCTTAGTTATTGCTGAGAAAAAAGGAGCGGCAGCGGTTTCTTCTGAATCAGGCGGGTTTAAGAATTTTGGATTTAAACTTGTCCGAGATCTTAAACCCGGAGAAATTGTTTTACTTAAAAAAGGAGAATGGCGCACAGTGGATATAATTCAGGGAGAGAAAATCCAATTTTGCAGCTTTGTCTGGGTTTATACTGCGTTTCCAAACGGAGTATTGGAAGGGATTCCGGTATCAGAAGTTAGGAAAAGATTAGGGGCTACTTTAGCTAGACGAGATATTGAAAATGGCTTTATCCCGGATATAGTTGCCCCAGTTCCTGATTCAGGGAGGTCGCACGCTCTGGGCTATCATCAGGAGTTCTGCCGACAAATTATGGAAGGAAAAATAAAGAAAATACCCTTTCTGGATGAGGTTTTGCTTAAATATCCTTATGCTGGCAGAAGTTTTACTCCGCCAGAAGAGAAAGACCGGAGATTAGAAGCTTACATTAAGATATTAGCTAGCGGAGAGGATTATACTGGCAAGGTGTTGGTTATCAACGATGACTCCATTGTCAGGGGCACCCAGACCTCGGAAAATTTAGTCCCGAAAATAGAATCAATGGGATTCAAGGAGATTCATTTTAGAATTTCTAATCCCGAGCTCCTTTCTCCTTGTCTCTATGGAAAAACGACTAGAGGAGGAGAACTTTTCGCTGCTGCGATTCCGTTAAAAACGGAAAGAATTAAATTTCTAAGCTCTAAGGCTCAAGACAAAAATATAGTTAGAAGCTTGGAATATAATACGATTCAGGATTTGGTGGAAGCAATTGGTTTGCCTCGAGAGCAGCTCTGCGTAGAATGTGATTTGCCCGGTTAGAAAGCCAGGATTTCTAACTGGGTTTGCTCCGATAAGTCTTAAAACAAAAACCGCCTCTTAGAGGTGGTTTTTTTATTTAAAGTTTAGTTATCCTCTCGCCTTTTTAACAATTTTCTCAAAGATTTGAGGATGGTTTTGGGCTAAGTTGGCTAAAATTTTTCTATCAAGTTCAATTTTGTTTTTTTTGAGGCCGGCAATAAATTTTGAATAAGACAAACCGAACTGTCGGCAGGCAGCATTTATTTGGATCTGCCAGAGCGCCCGGAATTCTCTTTTTTTGGCTCTTCTGTCGCGATAAGCATATCGCCAGGCCTTCATTAAAGCCACTTTAGCTAAGCGATATTTTGATTTTCTCCCCCAACGAAAACCCTTGGCATATTTTAGCCAATGTTTCCTACGTTTATGGGCGATTTTGCCTCGCTTAACTCTAGCCATAAAGCAGTTTTTTTATTTTTTTTGCTTCCGCCCTTGAAACCGGAACCCATTTTCGGCTTTTCCTGATTCTCTTTCCGGATTTTTTTGCCCGGTAATGGTCAAGGCCGGTCGGCCGTCTTAAAATCTTACCGGTTTTGGTAATTTTGAAACGTTTTAAGATTGATTTTCTAGTTTTCATTATTTTTTAGCAATGATCATCGTAAAGCCCCTGGGTCCTCTTTTTAACTCGGCCTCAATTTTTATTGGAATAAGTTTTTCTAAAATCTCTAAAAATTGATTTATTTTTCCTTTGGCAAATTCCCCAAGAGCTTTTTCTCTTCCCCGCAGAACCATTTCTATTCTAATTTTATCGCCCTTTTTTAAGAATTTTTCAGCCTGACGAGCTCTTGTTTCTAAATCGTGCAAAGAAATATTGAACCCCAACCTCATCCCTTTTAATTCGCCGGCCCGACTTCCTTTTGCCGCTCTTTCTTTTTTTTGCAGCCAGTATAAGTATTTTCCATAATCCATTATTTTACAAACCGGCGGCTCTGCTTTTTCCGTAACCTGGATTAAGTCCAAATCGCGCTCTTCAGCCAGGTGGAGCGCTTCTTGTAACGCCAAAACGCCGATTTGTTTTCCAGCTTCATCAATTAATCTTACCCGAGAAGCCCGTATTTGGTTGTTCACTAATGGTCTTTTTAACAGAATTTAAAATTTTTAACGGGGTGGAGATGGGGGTATTGAAACCCCATCTGAGGAGTTTTTCCAAAATAGTTCTACAAACATAGCCCAGTTTCTGATAGTAGAGAGTCTTAAATCGGGCAAAAATCTTTCTACTTTCGGTCTATACTTTCGATAAACTCTTTGGACCGCGAAAAGAGCTACCTATCTCGATTTACCCTATTAAATTCGCCTTGCGGCTATTTGACAAGGTAAATATGACACCCGCTTTGCCTATCGAGAATTAGCAGGGCAGATGCGCATTAAGCGTATGCTAATGCGGGTTTTTGAAATAAGTTGGCACTTATATCCGTGACAGGCAGTTTTACGAGTTGGCCTGTCTTGCTCGGCTTGCCTATTTTGGTTAACTTCTCATCGAAACCTGTCATCCCCGCGATTTTAACTCCCTTTTTAATTCCCGTTCTGTTTCCCGTTTTTTAATCAGCTCTCTTTTGTCAAATTTTTTCTTTCCTTTGGCAACTCCAAAAATGAGTTTTATCTTTCCATCTTTAGTATACAACCTCAGGGGTATTAAGGTCAAGCCCTTTTGCTTTGACTTGCCAATTAAATATTTAATCTCTTTTTTTCTTAAAAGGAGCTTTCTTGAGCGCTCGGGCTCATAATCTGAAGGCACATTTTTTGGCTGATAAGGAGGAATTTTCGCTCCAATCCAATACGCCTCTTCATCCTTTATTATTACATAAGACCCGGCCAAACTTATCCCCCTGGTTTTTAGAGATTTTACTTCCTGACCAATCAAAGAAATTCCCGCCTCAAATTTTTCTAAAATCCGGTAATTAAAATAGGCCTTTCTGTTTTCCGCAAAAACCCTCATTAGTTTATAGTATCATATTTTACGAAATAAAAAATGATAGTTTGACTTATTTTATCGTTTTTATTAAAATTAACCAATATGCATAAAAAAAATTTGGAAAAATTTTTAGCTATTTTTAAACTTTATCCAGAGATAAAACTGGTTTATCTTTTTGGTTCAAGAGTAAGTGGCAAAACAGGGCCCCTCAGCGATTATGACTTCGCCGTTTATTTAAATGAGAAAGATAAAAAAAAGATATCTAAAATTAGATTAGAATTATTAGACAAAATAAGCAGGGTTTTAAAAACAGATAATATTGATGTGGTTGTTTTAAATACAGTTGAATCACCGGAATTGAAGTATAATATTATAAAAGAGGGGAAATTAATTTTAGAAAAAGAGCCATACAAAGTTTTAGTTGAGCCAAAAATATTAACAGAATATTTTGACTTCAGATTCTTACTTTTGAAATATAATTTAACCAAGGTTTAATATGACTTACTTTTCTGTTATTGAAAACAAAATCAGTTCTGTTAAGAAATATTTAAAGCTTCTGGAAAGGTATAAAAAATACTCTAAAGATGAAATAGTAAAGAATATTGATTTGCGGGGTGCCGTAGAAAGATATCTTTATTTGGCCACTCAAGCTACCATTGATTTGGCTGAAGCTGTGATTTCTTTTAAAGAATTCAGAAAGCCAACAACAATGACCGAGAATTTTTATATTTTAGAAGAAGAAGGAGTAATTGGACGGGAATTAGCCCAGAATCTTGTTAATATGGTGGGGTTTAGAAATATTATTGCCCACGATTACGAAAAAATAGATTATGACATAATGTACGATGTTTTGATAAACAGGTTAAAAGATATTGAAGAATTTTTGAGAGCAATTGAGAAGATTTATAGATAATTTAAAGATTATCTTAAGTTATAAAACGTCAGGGACCCGGGTCTCTGATTTTTGAATTTTTGGGCAAAATAAGTTAAACTGGAAATAATGGGCAGGAATGAGATAAAAAGAATAATAAAGAAATCAATAAGGGGGCTGGGATATAGGGCTCCGGAGGTTTTGATTGAAAAAGCGAAAGAGAGGGAGTATGGTAATTATGCCACGAATATACTAAAGGTAAAGCCTTTTAAAGAAACAAAAAGCGGATTTTGCGGGCCAGCCTCACTCAAGATGGTCCTGGATTATTTCGGTCTCAAAAAAAGCGAGAGAGAACTGGCTAAATTGTCCGGCACAACAAAAGAGAAAGGCGTGGAAACAAAAGAGCTTTTGAGGACAGCGAAAAAATTAGGCTTCAAGGGCTTCATCAAGGATTTCTCTCAAATTTCCGACATTAAAAAATACGTCCTTCAAAAGAAAATTCCGGTAATCGTTGACTGGTTTTCTCGAGACGAAGGACACTCTTCAGTAGTGGTTGGGATAAATAACAAAAATATCTATTTACAAGATCCAGAATTGGGGAAGCTTAGAAAATTAAACCTTGAGACATTTAAAAGGGTTTGGTTTGATTTTCCCGGTCGCTTTCTTCGTTCAAAAAAAGACATTATTATCAGGAGAATGTTAGTTTTAGATAAATGACGATTCGCCAAGCAATTAAAAATTTAATAGAAAAAGCAGTAAAGAGTCTCTATAAGAAAGAGGTTAAGGCTATTGTTGAACAGCCGGCAATACCAGATTTTGGTGATTATGCCAGCAATATTGCTTTAGTTCTTAAAAAAAATCCTCAGGAAATCGCTGATAATATAAAATCGCCTATTTTAGAAAAAACAGAAGTAAAAAACGGCTTTATCAATTTTTTTCTTGCCAAAGAATATCTCCAAGAACAGGTCGGAGAGATTTTAAAACAGGCTGAAGGGTTTGGCCAATTGAAGATTGGCAGGGGTCGGCGAGTCCAGGTTGAATTTATTTCGGCAAATCCCACTGGTCCTCTCACTGTGGGCAATGCTCGAGGCGGTCCTTTTGGTGATGCCTTGGTCAACGTTTTGAAGGCAGCCGGTTTTAAAGTAGAAAAAGCTTATTATATCAACGATTACGGAATGCAAATTCTCGGCCTGGGACATTCGGTTTTGAAGGATAAAGAAGCCCAATATAAAGGCGATTACATTGATTATTTAAATAAAAGAATTCACGAGAAAGATGCCTATAAAGCGGGTGAACTTGCGGCTAAAATTATTATTGAAGAGATGGTTAAAAAAACAACCGACAGATTTGGAATTCGCTACGACGAATGGTTTTCGGAAAAGTCTCTTCATCAAAAGGCCGAGGTTGATAAGGTTTTAAAAATTTTAAGAAAGAAAGGTTTAATTTACGAGAAAGAAGGAGCTCTGTGGTTCAAGAGTAAAAAATTTGGCGACGAAAGAGACAGGGTGATGGTTAAATCGGACGGCAGCAAAACATACTTAGCCGGCGATATTGCCTATCATAGATATAAATTTGAAAAGAAAAAATTTGATAAAGTAATTAATATTTGGGGGGCAGACCATTTTGGCGATGTGGCTGGTCTGCAGGCAGGGGTAACAGCTTTGGGGCACAAAGGAAAGTTAGACGTCGTGCTTTTGCAGTTCGTCACCCTGGTTGAGAAAAAAGAAAAAATAAAAATGTCAAAGAGAAAAGGAATTTATGTTGCAATGGACGAGTTGCTTGACGAGATACCTTCCGATGTTATTAGATTTCTTTTTCTCCAAAAATCAGCTGATACCCATCTGAACCTTGATTTGGATTTGGCCAAAGAGCAATCAGAGAAAAACCCGGTCTATTATATTCAGTACGCCCATGCTCGGATTTGTTCAATTTTACGTAAAAAGGAGCTAAGCTCCTTAAGGAGCTTAGCTCCTTGTGGGGAATCCAATAGTTTCAAACTATTAAATCATCCCAGTGAATTAGCCCTTATTAAACAGTTAATTAGGCTGCCGGAGATCGTTGAAGATATAGTCAAAGATTATCAGGTTCAAAGAATTCCTCAGTATGCATTAGATTTGGCAACAATTTTCCATCAATTTTACCGCGATTGTCGAGTCTTGGCAGAAGACAGGCTCCTGCGAGAAGCTCGCCTGGGGTTAGTTTTGGCAACCAAAACCGTATTAAAAAACACCTTAGATTTAATGGGCATCTCCGCGCCCGAAAAAATGTGAAGCCCCGCACCAAAACCATAAACTTTTTATTTTTTGAGAATGGTTTTGGTGCGTGGGTAATAATATGGAATTAAATTTCCCAAAATTGGAAAAGAGGATATTGAATTTTTGGAAGAGAAATAAGGTTTTTGAAAAGTCAATAGAGCTGCGCAAGAGAGCGCCGAATTTTGTATTTTACGAAGGGCCGCCAACAGCCAATGCTAAACCCGGACTTCATCATGTTTTAACCAGGGTTTTCAAAGATATTATTTGTCGTTACAAAACGATGCAGGGGTTTAGAGTTGTAAGAAAAGCCGGCTGGGACACCCACGGCCTGCCGGTGGAGTTAGAGATTGAGAAAAAATTGGGATTGAAATCTAAAAAAGATATTGAAAAATACGGCATTGCCAAATTTAATAAAAAATGCCGGCAATCGGTCTGGCAGTACAAAAAAGACTGGGAGAAACTAACCGAAAGAGTTGGCTTCTGGCTGGACATGGAAAATCCTTATATTACTTATATGCCAGATTATATTGAAACGGTCTGGTGGATTCTTAAACAAATTTGGCAAAAAGGACTTTTGTATCAAGCTTACAAGGTTTCGCCTTATTGTTTTCGCTGTCAGACCGTTCTGTCAAGTCACGAAGTAGCTCAGGGATATGAGAAAATAAAAGAACCGGCAATTTATGTTAAGCTTCCGATTTTAAACCCGGAGTTTAAGAATACTTTTTTTCTGGTCTGGACAACTACTCCCTGGACACTGCCCGGGAACGTTGCCGTGGCAGTAAATCCGGAGTTTACTTATGTTAAGGTCAAAATTGGCCTGCCCTCCCAAGTTTTGTCTCGCAAAATTTGGGAGAGTGAAGAATACTTAATTTTGGCTAAAAAAAGAATGGAGATTTGCGGGATAAAGGGGGAAGTTGTTAAAGAGTTTAAAGGGAGAGATTTGGTTGGTTTGAGATATCAACCGCCTTATTCTTTTAATACCGAGATTATCAAAAGAGCCTACCGGGTAATTCCAGCTGATTTTGTTTCTTTAGAAGAAGGAACTGGCTTGGTTCATATTGCTCCGGCTTTTGGCGAGGAGGATATGGAGGCAATAGAAAATCAAAATGCAAAAATCAAAAATCAAAATGAACGTTTGCCGATTTTATTAACGGTTGATGAAGAGGGGAAGTTTAAATTAGAAGTTAAAAAATGGGCCGGAATGTTTGTTAAGGATGCTGACCCGAAAATTTGTGAAGATTTAAAAACCAAAAACTTACTTTTTAAAGAAGAATTATACGAGCACGATTATCCTTTCTGCTGGCGGTGTCATTTGCCTTTACTTTATTATGCCAAAAAATCCTGGTTTATCAGAATGACCGGAGTGAAAAAAGAGTTAACTAAGAACAATCAAAAAATCAACTGGATTCCCGGTTATTTGAAGGCGGGCAGATTTGGTGAATGGCTGAGAGAAATTAAAGATTGGGCCCTTTCCAGAGAAAGATATTGGGGAACGCCATTGCCTGTCTGGCAATGTAAAAAGTGTAACAATTTAGAGATTATCGGCTCTTTAAAGGATTTGTTAAATCAAAATTTTTCCAATAATAATTATTATTTTCTCCGTCACGGCCATTCTTTAAGGCAGCTAAAAGGATTGGCTATGTGTTGGCCAGAGAAAATACCTTGTCCTTTAACAGAAGAAGGAGAAAAGGAAATAAAGATAGCCGCTGAAAAATTAAAAAAGAAAAAAATAGATTTAATATTTTCTTCGGATTTGTTGAGAACGAAACAAACGGCTGAAATTGTTGCCAGAGAAACCGGCGCAAAAATAATTTTTGATAAAAAACTAAGAGACTACAATGTCGGAATTTTTAATGGAAGACCGCCCCATTTATCCTGGCAATATTTAGAAAAGAAAAAGGACTGGCTTTTGGCTAAAATTCCCAAAGGAGAGAGTTTAGTGGATTTGAGAAATAGGATGTACAGCTTTTTAGAGAAGATAAATGAAAAATACCAAAACAAAAATATTTTAATTGTTTCTCATGAACTCCCTTTGACTATTTTAGAGGGAACCTTGAAGGCCTATGCCTTAGAAAGAATTTTGGAGCTAAGGAGGGCAAAGGAAATAAAAGTAATTAAAACTGGTAGATTTCGCAAAATTGAATTCAGGAAATTGCCTTTTAATGAGAAAGGAGAATTAAACTTTCACCGGCCTTATATTGATGAGCTGAGATTTTACTGCCAAAAATGCGGCCAGATTATGGCAAGAACTTCAGAAGTAATTGATGTTTGGTTTGATTCAGGCTCAATGCCATTTGCTCAGGCTCACTATCCGTTTACCTTCACTCAAAATAAAAAATTTCTTTTTCCGGCCGATTATATCAGCGAAGGCGTCGACCAAACCCGAGGCTGGTTTTATACCTTATTAGCTGTTTCAACTATTCTTAACAGGGGTCCGGCCTATAAAAATGTAATTTCTCTGGGCCATGTCTTAGACGAAAAAGGAGAAAAGATGTCCAAATCAAAAGGAAACGTGGTTAACCCCTGGTATGTTATTGAAAAATACGGAGCTGACGCTACTCGTTGGTATTTTTATACTATTAACCAGCCTGGCGATTCAAAACTATTTTCAGAAAAGGATGTTGCTGAGAGTTTGAGAAAGTTCATTATGACTTTTTGGAACTGCTATATGTTTTTTAAGACCTACGCCAGGGAAACCTCCAAAAGGAGCTTAGCTCCTTTTCGGGCTAAAAATGTATTAGATAAATGGATTACCTCAAAATTGCATGGGTTGATTTTAAATGTGACAGATTTTTTAGATAAATACGACGTTACGGCAGCCGCTCGGGCAATTGAAAGATTCGTTATCAATGACTTATCTTTATGGTATATTAGAAGGTCGCGCAAGAGATTTAAAGAATCTGCCCCTACCCTGGCTTTTGCTTTGGAGACTTTGTCAAAATTAACCGCTCCCTTTATCCCCTTTTTAAGCGAAGAAATATACCGGAGAATTTTCAATTTTCAATTTTCAATTTTCAATTCGGTGCATTTAGAAGAGTGGCCAAAGGCAAAGGAAGAATTAATTAATAAAGAATTAGAAAAGAAAATGGAAATCGTTAGAGAAGTGGTGGCTGAAGCTTTAGCCGAGAGGGCAAGGGCAAAAATTAAAGTGCGCCAGCCCCTTCAAAAGTTAAAAGTTAAAAACTTAAAGTTAAAAGTTGAGAACGAATTACTGGATTTAATCAAAGAGGAGATAAATGTGAAGGAAATAGTTTTTGACCCCAAAATTAAGAAAGAGGTAGAATTAGATAGGGAAATCACGCCTGAGTTAAAAGTAGAAGGAATAATTCGCGAAGTTATTCGCCAGATTCAAGAGATGAGAAAAATGGCAAGTTTAAAACCAAAAGATAAAGTTTCGGTAGATTATTTTAGTTCCGAAGAGTTAAATGAAATTTTAGAAAAAAATAAAGAATTTATTTTAAGAGAGGGTAATATTAAAAATTTAGTATTAAAAGGGAAGGCTCCGGTAGCCCTCGGCTTTTTACAAAAGCCCGGGGTAACGGGGCAGGCAGAAGAAGTTTTTGCTGCCGAAAAAGAAGTTATGGTCGACCAGCAAAAACTCTGGTTAGCAATTTACCCTGTTAAAAATCACCGATGCCAAAGGAAAAAACAGGGAAATTAGGTCTCTAATAGGGTTAAAAAAATTAAACTATAATTAAACTATGGGTTTTTTTGAAAAAAAACAACAACTTTCCGAAGCCGGGCTTAAGAAGATTGCCGTGCCTCATTCTAAGCCCAAGACCACCTTTGAGGAAAAAAAACAATGGTCAAGGACTGAATTGGAAAGAAAGATGATGAAAGAGGCATCGCCTTATATTCCGGGTACCGGCGGTAAATTTTATACTCGTCAGGAACGAAGAGAAATGTTGGGGAAAAGATTAGAAAATCTGCTTCCTTCTAAAAGATTTCAAAGCCATATTTCCGAATTGGAAGCCAAAAAGGCCTTGCGAGAGTTAAGAAAGCAAGAATATTATAGCAAGACCAGTGCCGAGAAGCTGAAAATTAATAGAGAAAGAAGGTGGTTAGAAAAGAACTGGGACCTTAAGGGAAAATACTAAACCCTTACACCAGCAATTTGGTATAGAGGGTAAAAAACAGATGTTCGTTCATTACCGAACCCAGGGTTTTATCCTTAAAAAAGAGGACCGGGGAGAAGCTGACCAGTTATTTACTATTT
>Ga0172365_10000913_pt1 | contig 20837 bp, 19 predicted proteins | sample LakKivSesite48cm_FD_114535 | JGI IMG/M metagenome (GOLD analysis project Ga0172365, IMG submission 114535) | Sediment microbial communities from Lake Kivu, Rwanda - Sediment site 48cm | ecosystem: Environmental > Aquatic > Freshwater > Lake > Sediment | place: Rwanda: Western Province, Lake... | reverse complement strand
CGCACATCCCCGAGGGCGAGCACCGCCTGGACCTGGAGTGCTTTGTGGGCTCCATCTCCGTGATAGTACCCCGTATCGTGGGCGTGAATGCGCGGGGCCATTCCACCATCGGCTCGGTGTCCATCCTGGGCCAGAAGGCTGACGGCTTCGGCCGCACCGTGACTGTGCGCTCCTCCGACTACGCTAGCACCAGCCGAAGGCTCGTGATAGACGCCGACGTGGGGCTGGGCGAGATACGCATAGAGCACGGAGTGTGGGACGCAGGATGATAACAGGACACAACCACACCAGTTTCACCGTGAGCGACCTGGAGCGCTCCGTGGAGTTCTACACCAAGCTCCTGGGCTTCGAGCTGGAGAGCCGATTCGAGACCAGAGGGCCGGGCATCGAGCGGATAACCGCCCTCCCCGGAGCCCACCTGCTTGTCGCCTTCCTGACCCTGGGCGGCTTCAGGCTGGAGCTGATCCAGTACCTGAGCCCGCCAGGAAAGAGGCTGGACACCTCCACCAACAACGTGGGCTCGGCCCACATCGCCTTCTGGGTGGACGACACGGTGAAGACGTATGAGGAGCTGAAGGCCAAAGGGGTCCCTTTCAAGGGAGAGCCAGCTCGCTCGAGGCCGGATAGGCCTGTAGTGGCCTACTTCTGGGACCCCGACGGCATCACCCTGGAGATCGTCCAGCGGTAGTAGCACAACACAAGCCGGGTAACCGCCAGGACTGAGGGGCTGGGCTCTAGGAATCCAGCAAGGCCTGGAAGCTTGCACCGTCCCCGAAGGGGCCGACGAGGGCCATCCTGAGCTTCTCACGGGAAATCAGCTCGTTCGCCACTCTCCGTATATCCTCTCCTTCTACCGCCGCAATCTCGTCCAGGACCTCTTCCAGGGTCATCACCCTGTTCTGGAGGAGCTCCTGCGACCCGCCCCATATCGCCAGGCTGCTGGTGTTCTCCATACGCAGCAGCAATTGGCCCCGCGTCATCGACTTCACCTTCTCCAGTTCGCTGGGGGAGAGCCCCTCCTTCAGCCTCTCCAGTTCCCTGATCACTATCTCCGCTGCCTGGAGCGCCTTCGAAGGCTCAACCCCGCAATAGACGACCAGGGAGCCGCAGTCTTGCAGGTGAGAGACCGCGCTTTGGACCTCGTATGCCAGGCCTCGCCTCTCCCGCAACTCGGTGAATAGCCGGCTGCTCATCCCTTCGCCCAGCGCTGCGTTCATCATATCCAGGGCCCACCGGTCCGGGTGTGCCCTCGCCAGGGCGGGGAGCCCGATGCACACGTGCACCTGGTCCGTTTCGCGCCGGTCCGCTGCCAGCCGCTCTCCCCGCACGCTGTCCTGGAAGGGATACCAGGGAAGGGGCTGCTGCGGCCCCCAGCCCTCCAGGGCCCGCCCGACCTCCTCCACAACCTCATCGTGGCCGATGTCCCCGGCGACGCTCACCACGGCGTTGACCGGGGTGTACTGCTGCCGGTAGTGAGCGAGAAGCTGCTCCCTGGTGAGGGCGCTCACCGATTTCAGGGTGCCGGTCACCTCTCTGCCCAGGGGCTGGTCAGGCCACAGGACGCTGTTGATCAGGGTTCCCACGCGGTAGCTGGGGTAGTCGTTGGTCATCCGGATCTCTTCCAGGATCACGCCCCTTTCCTTTTCCATTTCGTCGCTGTCCAGCAGGGGCCAGCGGACCATGTCCGAAAGCACGCTGAGCGCCAGGCGGAAGTGATGGCGCGCCACCTTGCACCAGAGGGTGGTGTCCTCCCGTCCGGTGCTGCCGTTGATCAGCCCCCCTACCGACTCAACGGCCTCGCTCAACTGCCTGGCCGTGGGCATACTGCGTGTGCCCTTGAAGAGGAGGTGCTCGATGAAGTGGGAGGCCCCGGCCATCTCCTCCGACTCGTACCGTGAGCCCGTCCCCACGAAGATGCTTACGCTGACGGAGTAGGCGTGGGGCGCGCGTATCGTGAGGACGCGCAGTCCGCTGTCCAATTCGGTCTTACTGTACATCTCGGTTCACGCCCATCTATCCGGCAACGTGAATATCCAAGGACTCGACGATGGCCCCGGGCGCTACGAGCAGGACGCTGTCCCTTATCTCCTCCAGATGCTCCCGTACCGCCTGCTCTCCCACTCCGTCCGGCGCATACACCACGAAGAAGGCCCGACGCGTATTCGGCGTTATCCGTGTGCGGCGGTCGGGCCCGTAGAGCACGCTGGAGATGACCCCTACGCGGTCGGCCATCATCATATCGCCCGGCTTCAGCACCTGCTCCTCACCGTTCAGGCGTGTATATCGCTCGCCACTGCTCGATACCTCTACCTCCACGGGCATGCGCACCGCATCCAGGTCGTGACCCGCGGTGAGGAGGAGGTTCTTCATCTCAGCGATGAACATAGCGTCCACCAGGGCCGAGACACTGGGCAGAGACCTGCCCTTGAAAAGCATCGACTCCAGCTGGAGCTGGACGTGGTAGCTCTTCTTGTGTCTCCTGTAGTAGTTCCTGTAGGCCTGCATCACGCCCATCTCCCGGATGTCGGCGGCGCTGGCGCCTGCGAAACGCTCCCGTATCTGACCCTCCACCTCCCTCTTGCGCTCCTCCAGCCCGGCGTGCGACGGCGGGTTGGTGACACCGCCTATCGCCAGCGTGCCCACCACCGCTCCCGGGAAGCTCTCTTTCCACGTCTCGGACACCTCAACAAGCATAGCTCTCCTTTTCTCGCCAGGCCTCAAATGGCAGGAGCGCCCGCGAAAGTCGCCTTCCTGAATTATACATTGCCGGAGAGCTCGGCTGGCGCGGAGTGGGAAGCGGCAGCGCCCGTCCTTGACAGCCAATGACGGTAAACATAAGATAGCTTTACCCTATCTATGAAGCAGGCAACAGATATGGAACCAGGGCTGGCGAAGGTGTTCCCGGACACGGCCAGGGTCGGCCCCGACGGGCACCTGGTCATAGGCGGCTGCGACGCGGCGGAGCTGGCAGAGCGGTTCGGCACGCCGCTATACGTCTTCGACGAGGCGACTCTCAGGAACCGCTGCCGCTCCTTTATCGAGGAGTTCTCCCGGGCCTACGGCGAGACGACCGTGCTCTACGCCTCCAAGGCGTTCCTGAACCCGGCGCTGGCCCGTCTGTTCGGCGAGGAGGGGCTGGGACTGGACGTGGTCTCGGGCGGCGAGATAGCGCTCGCCAGGGCCGTGGAGTTCCCCTCGCAGCGGGTGTACTTCCACGGGAACAACAAGGCCCCCCAGGAGCTGGAGGAGGCGCTGGACTGGGGAATAGGGCGGATAGTGATAGATGGATTCGAGGAGCTTGAGCTCCTCGAGCAGATGGCCGGCGGACAGGGCCGCGTCCAGCGGGTGCTCCTGCGCCTCTCGCCGGGCATCGACCCCCATACCCACGACTACACCACCACCGGGGTGCTGGACAGCAAGTTCGGCTTCCCCATGGAGACGGGACAGGCAACACAGGCGGTGCGCGCTGCGCTGGAGGCCAAGCACCTGGAGCTGGTGGGCCTCCACTGCCACCTGGGCTCGCCCATATTCGAGCTGGAGCCCTACCGGGCGGCCATCCGGGCAATTGTCCCCTTCGCTGCCGGGTCTCGCCAGGATGGGCTACAGTTCCGGGAGTTCAGCCCGGGCGGGGGCTTTGCCATCGCCTACACGCGGGACGACGAGCCGCCCACCATCGCCCAGTACGCGGAGGCGATCGCCTCCACCCTCGTCGCTGCCTGCGACGAACACGACCTGCCGCTCCCCTTGCTGGTGGTGGAGCCGGGGCGCTCCATCATCGGCCCAGCGGGCGTGGCCCTGTATCGCGTGGGGAGGATAAAGGAGATACCGGGTGTCAGGACCTACGTTGCCGTGGACGGCGGGATGGGCGACAACATACGTCCTGCACTCTACGGAGCGACGTACGAGGCGGTGGTCGCCAACCGCATGGATGCCCCGGCCGAGTCGCCGGTGACCATCGCCGGCAAGTACTGCGAGTCGGGGGACATACTGGTGCGTGACGCCCTCCTGCCTCCCTTGGGTGTAGGGGACATCATCGCTGTCCCGGCGGCGGGGGCTTACGCCCCGGCCCATGCCAGCGTGTACAACCTCAACCCGAGGCCGGCTATGGTCATGGTGCGTGACGGCGATGCGAAGCTTATCCGGCACCGGGAAAGCTACCGGGACCTGATGAGCCTGGACATCTTCTAGCAGGCGGTGGGGCCTTTTGTGGAACGTCTCTGAACGCCAGCCGGCCGCCAGGCATCTCCGGCAAGCCGTCCTCGAGGGCAGGCTGGCCCACGCCTATCTCATCATCGGGCCGCGCCACGTTGGGAAACTGGATCTGGCGCTGGAGCTGGCCTGCGCCGTCAACTGCCTTGCCACCCCTCCAGAGAGGCCTTGTGGCGAGTGTACCCAGTGCCGCCGTATCTCCTCGGGCAGGCACGCCGATATCCAGGTGATCTCGCTGCGCCGTCCCCAGGAAGAACAGCAGCCTCGTAAAGAGATAGGCATCGACCAGGTGCGGGAGGTGGGACGGCTCGCCAGCCTCATGCCCTTCGAAGGACGCTACCGGGTGTTCATATTCGACGAGGCCGAGCGGATGAGCGAGGAGGCCTCGAACGCCCTCCTGAAGACGCTGGAGGAGCCGCCACCGAACGTCCTGCTGGTCCTCACCACAACGCGGGAGGAGGCCCTCCTGCCCACCATACGCTCCCGGTGCCAGCGGCTGCAGATGCGGCCGCTGCCGCGCGAGGAGGTGGTGGGCTACCTCGTCTCCAGCCTGGGCCTGGAGCGGGAGGAGGCCGAGCGGCTGGCGCGGCTCTCCGGGGGGCGCCTCAACTGGGCCGTGGAGGCCCATCGACACCCGGAGCCTCTGGAGCGGCGCGCCGAAGAGCTGGAAAAGCTGTCCGGCCTGGCACTGGCTGACCTCTACGAGCGTTTCCAGTACGCGGACTCCCTGGCGAGAAGGTTTTCACAGGACCGGGAGGCGGGGCGCGAGCCATTACATTTGTGGCTTCAGTGGTGGCGCGATATACTGATGACAAAAGAGGGCGTCGAGGGCTTTGTGGGGGACTGCGAGCGGTTGGAGCAGCTTCAAAGGGAAGCGGAGCGTTACTCGTCGGCCACCGTGGTGGCCTTCATGCACAAGCTCCTGGAGACGCTGGACGCCCTGGAACGGAATGCTACCCCGCGGCTGGCGCTGGAAAACCTGATGCTGGCCCTGCCGCGTTGAGAGGTTCAAGTGGCCAAGGCCGTTTCAGTTCGCATGCGTTACGCAGACAGGGAGTACACCTTCAACGCCGCTGAGTTGGAGCTTCACCTGGGAGATACGGTGGTAGTGGAGGTGGGGAAGGGACTGGAGCTCGGCCGTGTGATAGCGGAGTCCGAGGAAGCGGGAGGCGAGGGGGCTGGGAGGGGGGGCCTCAGGCCTGTTCTGAGGAGGGCAAGCCCGGAGGACATCAAGCGGCGGGAAGAGCTGCGGGCCCAGGAAGAGGATGCCCTTGTCATGGCGCGGGGCTGGGCACGGCAGTTTGAACTGCCCATGAAATTCGTCGATGCCCACTACACCCTGGATGCCAGCCAGCTACTTCTCTTCTTCTGGGCTGAGGAGAGGGTGGACTTCCGGGAGCTACTCCGCTGCCTCAACGAAGCGCTTGGCGTCAAAGTGGAGTTGAGACAGGTGGGCATTCGGGATGAGGCGAAGCTGGCCGGGGGCCTCGGCCGGTGCGGCCGCCCTATCTGTTGCGCCCAGTGGCTCACCTCCTTCTCCCCCATCAGCATACGTATGGCCAAGGACCAGTCCCTGCCCATCAGCGCCGAAGGACTGGCAGGACAGTGTGGACGCCTCCGATGCTGTCTGAAATACGAGTGTGAGGAGTACCAGAAGATAAACAAGCGTTTACCGCGGACTAATGAAACGGTGGGGACCCCCCTGGGCGAGGGACGTGTGCTCGGCAGCCACCCGGTCAAGGAGACGGTGTCCGTCGTCTTTGGGGAGGGAGATGTCCGGGAGTTCCCCCTGGGAGATATTACGCGACAGCCGGGCCGCGGGAGATAAGGCTGTCCCCGTCGTCTCGCTAAGGGCTGGTCTGGTGACCCTGGCTATCTCAGGGCCCAGGGTATGAACGGAAGCCACTCCTCCTGAACAGGCCTGCTCTGCAGAATGTAGTATGGGCTGGCAGGAGGTGCCTTCGGCTGGCGGAGCAACGTCATCCTGGCCTCCTGGGGTGTGCGGGCCGCCTTTTTGTGGTTGCAGGGGATGCAGGCGCTCACAACGTTCTCCCAGCAGTGCCTTCCCCCCTGGTGGCGTGGTATCACGTGGTCCAGCGTGAGGTTGCGCGTCTGCCGACCGCAGTACTGACAGGTGTAGTGGTCCCGGAGGAACACCTCCCTCCGGGTGAACTTCCTGGGCGAGAAGGGCCTGTTCACCAGATGGCCCAGCCTTATCACTGACGGAATGATGATCGATATCGAGGGGGTATGTATCACCCCTCGGCCGTTGGCGAGAAGCTCCGCCTTACCCTTGCCCAGGAGCACGATTGCACGGCGGGCGTTGCACACGTTTACAGGAACGTAGTTCAGGTTGAGGACCAGTACCGAGCTATCAAGCATACCGACTTCTACCTGTCCCCTATTATAGCCCAGCTTTTCCCTTACACAACCCCCTCCGCGGTTCAGGGCAGGCCGAAGTCGTTGGGGACGAGCCTGAGGATCCGCAACACCACATCGAACTTGTCCGCCACGAAAGCCCCCAAGGTCGAGGCGGCGATGGTGTCTGAGATGCCGAGGAGCTCGAAGTCCTGCGCCGCCGAAAGGATGGCGGAGAAGATGGCGAACGCGGCGAATACGCCGAGAGCGAGTCCGGCCACCCTGTCCACCCAGCCCAGAAACAGCAGGTTCAGCAACCTCCGCAAGAGGCCGGTGACCAGGGCAGCGGCGATCACCGTCAGGCCCAGGATGACGCCGTAGGCCGCTATCTTGGCCGTCCCTGGACTGTCTATCCACCGGGAGAGGAAATCGGCGACCTCGCTATTGAAATGGCTGGCCAGCACGATGCCAACGGCGATACCCACAATAAGCGCCACGACCTTGAGTATGCCCAGCCGGTAGCCGATGAAGCCGAGGACAACGCCGACAACTATGATTACGATATCCAGCCAGTTCATCTTTCCCCCACAGCTACTGGCGACTCTTTCCGGGCTGTTAAGGTAGTCTATCACATAGCCCTCCAGTAGTGAAAGGAGTTCCGACTGCATTCTGTTGACTTCGCGCGGCGGATGGTATAATGCGCCTGGATATCCCCTGCGAGGTGTCGCATTGTCGTTCGACTGAGGCTCACGATGAAGTCTTTCCCCTCACAGATAGCCATAGACGGCCCGGTGGCATCCGGCAAGACGGTCGTGGGGAGAATCCTCGCTCGACGCCTGGGGTACCGTTTCCTGGATACGGGGTTGATGTACCGGGCCATCACCTGGCTGGCCCTCAAGGAGGGGGTCCCCCTGGAAGGTGCACCCCTCACGGAGCTCGCCGCAAAGGCGCGTATCCGCGTCGTCGATCAGGGGGAGGGGAACAGCCGGATCATCGTCAACGGCGTCGATGTCACCGACGAGCTGCGGAGCCCTGTCGTGGAGGGTGCGGTCTCAGTGGTATCTGCGGCAGCCGGCCTGCGTGAGGTGATGGTGGAGCACCAGCGTGCCATCGCCCGGGAGGGAGCTATCGTGATGGTGGGAAGGGACATCGGCACCGTGGTGTTGCCCGATGCAGGGCTCAAGGTGTTCCTGCAGGCCTCGGTGGCCGAGAGGGCCAGTCGCCGCTACCGGGAGTTGCGGGAGATGGGTAAGGAGACCTCCTACAAAGCTATCCTGGACAACCTGAGGGAAAGGGATGCTCTGGACTCCCAGCGGGCCTACGCACCCCTGCAGCCGGCAGAGGATGCCCGCATCCTGGATACCGATGGCATCGGGGTGGAGGAGGTGGTAGAGCGAGTCCTGGCTATGGTGGATGGCACAGGGTAGTGGTTCTGTATATCATAGCTGTTTTCCTGGCGAAGACGCTCTTCGGGGGCCTGGGGCGTCTCTCCGTGATGGGCAGGAAAAATGTGCCGCGAAACGGCCCCCTTGTGGTGGTATCAAACTACATGAGCAACGGCGACCCTCCCGCACTGGTGGCATCGCTCCCCAGGCACCTTCACATAATGGCCAAACGGGGCGTCTTCGCAGGCCCCCTGGTCGCCAGGATACTCACCAGCATGGGGGTGTACCCTCTGGACCGCGATGGCCGCGACGTGAAAGCCCTCATCTGGAGCATCCGCACCCTGAGGCGAGGAGAGGCCGTGCTCTTCTTCCCTGAGGGGACGCGCAGCCTGGACGCAAAGATGCGACGCGGCAGGATAGGCGCCGCCTATGCCGCCCTCAAGTCCGGCGCTCCCATATTGCCCGTGGGCATAACCGGAACGGAGAACATCCCCGGATTGTGGACTGCCGCTTTCCCTCTCTGTCGCATGAGGGTGAATATCGGTGAACCGTTCACCCTTCCGGAGCCGGAAGGGCCCATCACCCGCGAGTTCCTGGAGCGGACCACCGATACCATCATGGAGCGGGTCGCAGCCCTGTTACCCGAGCGGTATCGAGGCTATTATGGCGATGGGGTACGGGCGCTCCACTCCAGTGTCGAAGGCGGTTGAAGCGCCCTGCCGAGATTCGATCTGTCGCAGCGAGAGGTGCGCGGGGACGTGACCCACGGAGATGCCAGAGGACGATAACCGTCCGGGGGTAGATGTGAGTATGCCTGTCGAGCATCGACAACCTCACGCCTCTTCGCATGCGGGCCGTCCAGCCCTCAGAGAGCGGCTGGAAGAGGAGGAGGAACGGAGGCTCTCTCCATACGCCGCCCGTTCCAGGGACTCCCGAGGCCGTGAGAGGCCCGAGGAGCCCTGTCCTCTGCGTACCTCCTTACAGCGTGATAGGGACCGCATAATCCAGACCAATGCCTTCCGGCGCCTCATGCACAAGACCCAGGTGTTCATCGCCCCGATGGGAGACCACTTCGCCACCCGTCTCACGCACACGGTGGAGGTCTCCCAGATAGCTCGCACCATCTCGCGGGCCTTGAGGCTGAACGAAGACCTGACGGAGGCGATGGCGCTGGGCCACGACCTCGGCCATACCCCCTTCGGCCACATGGGCGAGGAGGTTCTCAACGAGCTTTACCCGCCCGGCTTCTCCCACAACGAGCAGAGCCTGCGGGTGGTGGACTGCCTGGAGAGGGAAGGACAGGGCCTCAACCTCACCTGGGAGGTGAGGCAGGGGATCCTACACCATTCGAAGTCCCACGGGGGCTCGCTGGAAGCCCCGGCCGGGCTGGACCTCTCCTTAGAGGGGATGGTCTGCCGTCTGGCCGATGCCGTGGCATACACCAACCATGACATAGCCGACGCAATACGCGCTGGCATGATCTCGGAGGATGACCTGCCGCGCTCTGCCAGGGAGCTGCTGGGGGTGGGGCACTCACAGCGTATCAACGCCATGGTCCAGGACATCGTGGCCGCCTCTCGGCCTGCCAGTGGAGAGGTGCCGCTGGGCGAGGGGGAAAAGCCCTCCATCGCCATGAGCCCGGCCATGGCTGGGGTGATGGACGGACTGTGGAAGTTTCTCTTGAAGCGGGTGTACGGGCCCAGGAGCGAGGGGAGGGAGACGAGAATAGCGCGGCGCGTGGTGATGTTCCTCTACCATCACCTGTGCGAGCACCCGGAGGAGATGCCCCCGGAGTACCCGACCGGCGGGGGTGCGGTGGAGCGCGGCGTGGTGTACTACATAGCGGGAATGACCGATTACTACGCGCTGCACGTGGCGGAGAGGGTCCAGCCGGGGATCACCGAGGGACTCCTCCCCTGGAGGATGTAGAATATCCGTTGAGGGACATCCATGGCCATCACCGATGACATAAAGGCCCGGCTGGACATAGTCGATATCGTGGGCCGCTACGTGGCTCTCCAGAAGTCGGGGAGGAGCTTCAAAGCGCTTTGCCCGTTCCATGCCGAGAGGACTCCCTCCTTCTTCGTCTTCCCCGAGCGGCAGACCTGGCGTTGCTTCGGCGCCTGCGCCACCGGTGGCGACGTCTTCTCCTTCCTCATGCGGATCGATAACCTCACCTTCTCGGAGGCCCTCAAGCGCCTGGCCGAGGAGGCCGGCGTCCCCCTGCCAGCACGCCGACGCCGTGCGGATGAGGAGCCCGCCTACCAGCTAAACGAGGCCGCCAGGGAGTACTTCTCCCGGCGACTCGGCTCGGAAGCGGGTGCGGGCGCCAGGGCATACCTGGAGAGGAGAGGCCTCTCCTCCGATTCAGTGCAGGCGTTCGAGCTGGGGCTCAGTCCCTCCGATGGGCGTGGCCTGGGTGAACACCTGCGGGCTCGCGGCCACTCGGTGGAGGAGCTGGCGACGGTCGGCCTGGTGACGCGGGACGCAGGCGGCGCGTATCGGGACCTGTTCCGTAACAGGCTCATCTTCCCCATAAGGGATATCCAGGGCCACCTGGCGGGCTTTGGAGGCCGTGCCCTGGACGATTCCACCCCCAAGTACCTCAACACGCCGCAGGGCCCGGTCTTCAACAAGGGAGGCATTCTGTATGGCCTGCACAAGGCCGTGGAGCAGATAAGAGAGGCTGAGGTGGTGGTGGTCGAGGGCTACATGGACGTGATCGGCACCCACCAGCAGGGGTTCACCAACGTGGTCGCCTCCATGGGGACCTCCATGACGGAGGCGCAGGTGGCGCTGCTGCGCAGGCTGGCCCGGACCGTCATACTGGCCCTGGACCCGGACGTGGCGGGGCAGGAAGCCAGCTTCCGTAACGTGTGGGATTCTTGGCAGGTTCGTCAGGCCGAGGAAGTGGCACGGGTGCGCGATACTGTTCTCTACCAGCGACCCCGGATGCCGGAGCTGAAGGTGGCTGTGCTGGTGGGAGGGCGGGACCCGGACGAGATCGCCCTTGAGTCTGCGGAGACGTGGCGGCAGCTAATTGCCGGGGCCGTCCCGCTTATGGAGTATCTCTTCAGCACGTTCGCCTCCCGCTTCGACCTGGGCTCTGCGGAAGGGAAGAACCGCGTCGCACTCCTCCTCTTCCCGATGATCGCTGCCCTTTCCAACCCCTTTGAGCAGGACCACTACTTTCAGCGTCTGGCCCAGTTGCTGGGGGTCAGCGAGCAGGCGCTGGAGGCCACCATGGGGCGGCCCCGTTCCCCAAGGCCACGGGCAAGGCGGCGCCAGCAGGAACCCGTCGGCGCATCCCTCGAAAGGCTGGAGCACGACCCCCTGGAGGAGTGGAGCCTCGCGCTCCTGTTCCAGCACCCGGAACTGACCCCCGGGGCGTCGGCCCTTGGCCTGGAGCACTTCAAGCGTGTGGAGAACAGGGAGTTGTTTACTTACTGGCTCAAAGACGCTAATATGGATATGATAGCTGATTCTGTCGATTTGGAACTGAGAGACCACCTGGAGCATATCGTATCGATTCAGCTCCCTTCCGGCCCCAAAGCGGAGGCCTATTTGAATGACTGCGTGCGGCGGCTGGAGGAGCGCAGGCTGCGGGAGTTGAAGGTGGAGGAGGAGCTGAGGCTGGCGCAGACACCCAGCGAGGAGTTCCTCGAAGACGAGGCGGAGGAATCGAGCGTTCTTGAGCTGACCGAACGTATCAGGCGTCATTTCCAGGGCGGCATCGACTAGCGGCGGGAAAGCGCATGGCACGAAAACGTGGCAAACGACCAAACAATCAGGAGTATCTGGAGGACTACCAGCCATCAGGGCAGGGGTCCGAGGATGGAGAGGAGATCATGGATGTAGTGGACTCGGCCCGGGAGGACTCCGGAGACCTATCGTCGGTGGTCGCCAGGGCGGAGGCGATCCGGGAGAGGGCGCTGAACGACCTGACGCAGCCTGACACCGAGGAAGGCCGTGGCGAGGGCTCCGACTGGGATGAGGGGTTGGAGGGCGCTGAAGTCCTGGATGACCCCGTCCGCATGTATCTCCGCGAGATCGGGCGTGTACACCTCCTCACCTCTCAGGATGAGCGCATTCTCGCCCGTAAAATGGAGGCGATGAACCGCGTCATGGAGGTCAGGCAGGACCTGGCGGAGAAGCGGGGAAGGCCTGTGCGCGCCTGCGACATAATCCTGACCCTGCTGGAAAACCTCACCGAGGAGGCGCCGTTCTTAACGACGCTGTGCGAGAAGCTGGGATTGTCGGCCGAGCTGAGCCTCTCCCAGTTGACCGACCACCCCAAGCTCCGAGCGGTCCTCGACGGCGTGTTCAACCCGGAGCTTATCCAGTCGCTGTCCGAGACCCTGGACATTCCCACGGAGCAGGTGGGACAGCACATAGTCAAGGTCTCACTGGATAGCTGGGTACTCCCTCCGGAGGCGGTCGACGCCCTGGAGGAGTGCACCATGGACGAGCTGAAGGGGATGCTCGCCAACGGTCAGGCCCGCGAGAGCCTGGAGCCGCTGGAGCTCCTCTTCCGTGCCCACTTCGACCGCATAGAGGCGGAGGGGTACAGGTCGCAGAGGCACCTTACCGAGGCGAACCTTCGCCTGGTGGTGAGCGTGGCCAAGAAGTATATCGGCCGGGGGATGTCCCTCCTCGACCTGATACAGGAGGGCAATATCGGGCTGATCCGCGCCGTGGAGAAGTTCCTCTACCGCAAGGGATACAAGTTCAGCACCTATGCCACCTGGTGGATACGTCAGGCTATCACCAGGGCCATCGCCGACCAGGCGCGGACCATCCGCATCCCTGTCCACATGGTGGAGACGATAAACAAGCTGATGCGCCAGCACCGCCGCCTCCTGCAGGAGTACGGGCGCGAGCCGACCCCCGACGAGATCGGCCAGGCGCTGGACGTCACCTCGGAAAGGGTGGAGGAGATACTGAAGATATCCCAGGAGCCCGTCTCGCTGGAGACACCTATCGGCGAGGAGGAGGACAGCCACCTCGGCGACTTCATCGAGGATAGGAGTGCGCCCGCGCCCCCTGACCTTGCCTCCTACCAGCTCCTGAAAGAGCAGATCGATGACGTGCTCAGTACCCTCACCGAGAGGGAGAAGAAGGTGCTCCAGCTCCGTTTCGGCCTGCTGGACGGCCGCAGCCGCACCCTCGAGGAGGTGGGGCGGGAGTTCGGCGTCACCCGCGAGCGCATCCGGCAGATAGAGGCCAAGGCCCTTCGCAAGCTGCGGCACCCCTCGCGTTCCCGCAAACTCAGGGACTTCCTGGAGTAGGCCCCGGGACGACGGGCCTCGCTCTTTGCATATCCCTTTAGAGGGGGAAGATGCCCGAAGCGCCTGAGCTTCAGGTGGTCAAGGAGGTGCTCCAGCGCCATCTGCCCGACCAGGAGGTGCTGGAAGCACGCGTCCGCAAGCCCACCGTCCTCCGCTCCCTGGTGGAGGAGGAGTTCACGCGCGACATCGCCGGGCGGCGGTTCAAGGGTGTTCGCCGTCGGGGGAAGAGCCTCACCCTCGCACTCTCCGGCGACCGCCTGCTCACCATCTTCCCCATGCTGACCGGCACGCTGCAGCACTGTACGCCGCGGGAGCGGGTGTCCAGGACGACCTGTTTTGTCCTCTCGCTGTCGTCGGGCATGGAGCTGCGGTACCTGGACGACCGGCAGATGGGCATGGTGTACTACCTCTCCCCGGCCCAGGCTTCTGAGGTACGCCGCATGGAGGAGGGCGGCCCTGACGTGCTGGATGAGTACCCCAGCTATGAGCAGTTCCTGGCGGCCCTGAAGAAGCACCGCGGCGAGGTGAAGGGCGTGCTGACGCGGGGGAGGCTCGTGGCCGGGATCGGAAACGCCTACGCCGACGAGGTGCTCTTCCAGTCGCAGCTCTTCCCTTTCCGAAAGGTGCGAACGCTCAGCGAGGACGAGCTGGGAAGGCTCTACGAGGCCCTCCGCGCCGTACCCGGGCGTGCGGTGGAGATACTGCGCCAGCAGATGGGGGAACAGATACATCTGAAGGTGCGGGACTTCATGCAGGTCCACGGCAAGGGCGGCCAGCCCTGCCCTCGCTGCGGCGGACGCATCACCAGCATCACGGCCAACCAGCGTATGACCAACTACTGCCGTCGCTGCCAGCCGGGCATGCTCGTCCGCAACTGAAAGGGTGAGCATCTATGGGAGGGTGAAAGGGCGTGTCGCCAGCTGGCCGGCCCTCTGGGGGCAGGCCTCTAGTGTTCCTTCATGACCAGTGTGTAGCCGGCCCCCTCCCACGCCTCCGTCCCGCCCTCGAGCAACCAGACGCTGGTGTAGCCGAAGCTGACCAGCACAACGGCGGCCACGGCGCTGGACCTGCCGTCGCCACAGTACAGGACTATCCTGGCATCCTTGTCCTCGGCCAGGTTCCGCGCGTAAAAAGGCATCCTGTGGTACAGGATGAACAGGTCGGTGCCCTCTATTTCGCCGTTATATGTCGTGCTCACGTTGATGAGGAGGACGTCCTCCCTTTCGAGTATCGCTTTGAGGAGAGGGGCAGCGATGTTGTAGTAGTGGCCGCCCTCCGCTTCCACCTCGGTGCCCGTTATCTCGTCCGTGTGCACGGTCTCGCCTTTGCAGGCTACCACAAGGGCGATCACAAGAACGGGTGCCATCAATAGGAGAACGTACTGGACTGTCCGCAAGCCCCTGGCTCTTTTCATCCGATATCCGCTGCTCGCCCTCCAGGCCATCCTTCGACGGACTCAGGATGGCAGCTTCCTGTCACTATCTACCCGAACAGGCCCCGCAGTATGCCAGGGCCGCGCCCCGAGGCCAGCCGTTTCATCATCCTCTGTGCCTGGCGGAACTGGTTTATCAGCCTGCTCACGTCCTGAGGCTGGGTGCCGCTTCCGGCGGCGATGCGCTGTCGGCGGCTGGCGTGTATTATCTCCGGCCTCTGCCTCTCTTCGGGCGTCATGGAGCGTATTATCGCCTCGACGCGCTTTACCTGGCCCTCGTCGAAGGCCTCCTGGGGGAGATGCCGGCTCATAGACGAGAAGCCGGGGACCATCTCCATAAGCTGGCCGAAGGAGCCCATCTGCTTCAGGGCCTGTATCTGCTCCAGGAAGTCCTCCAGGTCGAAGGAGGCGCGGCGCAGCTTCCGCTCCATCTCCTTCGCCTTCCTCTCGTCCACCGCCTCCTGCGCACGCTCCACAAGGGTGAGCACGTCGCCCATGCCCAGGATGCGGGAGGCCAGCCGGTCGGGGTAGAAGGGCTCCAGGGCGTCCACCTTCTCGCCCGTCCCTATGAACTTGATGGGCACGCCGGTCACCTGTGTAACCGATAGGGCGGCACCGCCGCGAGCGTCGCCATCCATCTTGGTGAGGACCAGCCCTGTCAGATGGGCGCGCTCGTGGAACTCCTGCGCCGCCCTCACGGCGTCCTGGCCTGTCATTGCGTCCAGCACCAGGAGCGTCTCGTGCGGCGAGATGGCGGCCCTCACCTGCTCCAGCTCCTCCATCATCTCCTCGTCGATGTGAAGGCGGCCTCCCGTGTCCAGGAAGGCCCAGTTGACGCCCATCCTCCGCGCCTCCTCGACGCCGGCCTTCGCCACCTTCACCGCCGTGGAGGAGATGCCCTCGTGATAGACGGAGATGCCGAGCTGCCTGCCCAGCGCCACCAGCTGGTCTATGGCGGCGGGACGGCGCAGGTCGGCCGCCACCAGCAGGGAGCTCTGCCCCGTCTTGCGGAAGTGGAGCGCAAGCTTGGCAGCGGTGGTCGTCTTGCCCGAACCCTGAAGCCCGGCCAGGACCACCACGGTGGGAGGTTGGGGTGCCGCACTGAGCTTGTGCTCGTCGCCGCTCAGGATGTTCACCAGCTCGTCGTACACCAGCTTGGCGACCTGCTGGCCGGGGCTGATGCTCTCCAGCACGTCCCGTCCGATGGCCTGCTCTCGAAGGTGTGCCACGAAATCGCGCACCACGCGGAAGTTGACGTCGGCCTCCAGGAGCGCCAGGCGCACCTCGCGGAGCGCCCCGTCAACGTCCCGCTCCCTGAGCCGCCCCTTCCCTGCCAGGCGCTGGAGCACACCGTTGAGTTTCTCGGTCAGCGTCTCGAACATGACAGTTCGATTGTAAGGGCGGCCTTATAGAAGGGTCAAGGAAGAAGGAAGGAGGAGCCGTCCCGGATTCCAGGGGGCGGCTCCTCCTGATTGTCTGAGGTGCAGGCCTAGTAGTCCATCGGGGGGCCTGCTGGCGTGGCCGGCTTCTCCTCGGGTATCTCGGTGATCATCGACTCCGTGGTCAGGGTCATAGTGGCCACGCTGGCAGCGTTCTGGAGCGCCGCCCGGGTGACCTTCACCGGGTCCATGATGCCTGCCTCAAGGAGCGAGCCGTACTGGCCCGTCTCGGCATCGAGGCCGAAGTCGCCCTCGTGCTCCCTTATCCGCTCCAGGACGACTGAGCCTTCCAGTCCAGAGTTGGCCATGATCAGGCGGAGGGGCTCTTCCAGGGCCTTGTCCACTATCTGTGCGCCCACCAGCTCATCGCCGGAGAGCTCCTTCTTTGCGGCTTCTATGGCCGACTGGGCGCGGATGAGGGCCACACCGCCGCCGGGGACGATGCCCTCCTCTACCGCAGCACGGGTGGCGGAGAGGGCGTCCTCCACGCGGGCCTTCTTCTCCTTCAGCTCCACTTCGGTGGCGGCGCCGACCTTGATGACGGCCACGCCGCCGGAGAGCTTGGCCATGCGCTCCTGGAGCTTCTCGCGGTCGAAATCGGAGGTGGTCTCCTCTATCTGGGCCTTTATCTGGTTGATACGCCCCTGGATCTCCTGCTCGGAGCCCTTGCCCTCCACGATGGTGGTCTCCTCCTTGGTGGCCACGACGCGGCGGGCCTGGCCGAAATCGTTGACAGCCGCCGAGTCCAGCTTGCGGCCCGTCTCCTCGCTGATGACCGTGCCGCCGGTGAGGATGGCGATGTCCTGGAGCATCGCCTTGCGCCTGTCCCCGAAGCCGGGGGCCTTCACCGCCAGGCAGTTGAGGGTGCCGCGCAGCTTGTTGACCACCAGGGTGGCCAGGGCCTCGCCCTCCACGTCCTCCGCGATGATGACGACCTCCTTCCTACCCACCTGGATCAGCTTCTCCAGGGCCGGCACGATGTCCGACACCGCGGAGACCTTCTTATCGGTGATGATGATGTAGGGCTCTTCCAGGGTCGTCTCCATCCGCTCGGCGTTGGTTATGAAGTAGGGGGAGATGTAGCCCCGGTCGAACTGCATCCCCTCGACGTACTCGGTCTCGTAGTCCAGTCCCTTGGACTCCTCGACGGTGATGACGCCGTCCTTGCCGACCTTCTCCATCACCTCGGCGATGAGGTTCCCCATCTCGGTATCGTGGGCCGAGAGGGAGGCCACCTTGGCGATCTGGTTCTTCTCGGAGACAGGGCGGGCCATCTTCTTGAGCTCTTCGATAATGGCGCCCACCGCCTTGTCGATGCCCCGCTTCAACGCCATGGGATTGGCGCCGGCTGCCACGTTCCTGAAGCCGCCGCCGATGATGGCCTGGGCCAGCACCACCGAGGTGGTCGTGCCGTCCCCGGCCACGTCGTTGGTCTTGCTGGCAGCCTCCTTTAGTATCTGGGCCCCCATGTTCTCGAAGGGGTCAGGAAGCTCGATCTCCTTGGCGATGGTCACGCCGTCGGAGCAGACCTGGGGAGGCCCGAACTTCTTGTCCAGGATGACGTTCCTGCCGCGAGGCCCCAGGGTGATCTTGACGGCGTTTGCCAGGGCGTCGATCCCCTGTTTGAGGGACTTCCTCGCATCTTCCGCATAGCTAAGCTGCTTTGCAGGCATAGACTACACCCTCCTTTCTGCTTATGAGAGTTTGGCTAGAATATCGCTTTCGCGTAGAATCAGGTACTCCTCGTCGCCGTCCTTGTATTCGGTGCCGGCGAACTTGGAGTAGAGAACTCGGTCGCCCACCTTCAGCTCCATGGGCAGCCGCTTACCTTCGTCGGTAACGCGCCCTGGGCCCAGCGCCATCACCTCCCCCTCCTGGGGCTTCTCCTTGGCCGTGTCGGGCAGGACGATGCCGCTCTTGGTGGTCTCCTCACGCTCAATGGGCTTCACTACTACCCTGTCAGCCAGGGGTGAGAACTTCACCACTTTGCTCCCTCCTTCTAGTCTGTGTTTAGGTTCCAGTCCATGATTTTAGCACTCACAGGGCGAGAGTGCTAACTCCATGGGAAATATTAGTGTGGGTAAAGCCTGTTGTCAAGGGTGTCGGCCGTGTCGCGCTCCTGCGGCCGTGTCCCGCACTGGAAGTTGACCTGGCCACGCCCCCCCTGCTAACGTAGGCCTCGAAGTCGAGTATTCCAACGGAGGTGAGTAAGCGCGATGAAGATTACGAGGGTGATTGCCCATCTTCTGGAGGAGCGAGTGAAGCCTTTTACCTGGCAGGTCGACCGCCCCGGCTCCGGCGACGGCATCTCTGCGGAGCGCATGTACACGTGCTTGATTCGAGTCGTCACCGACGCCGGCGTGGAGGGCCATGTGGTCGGGCGCAGGGGACGGGTGGTCATGGACATGGTGGAGCGCCGTATCGCCAATGAGCTGCTGGGGAAGGACCCGCTCAACACGGAGTTCCTGTGGGAGCGCATCTGGGATATAGACCGGCTGGAGGAGTTCCCCATATACGTGCTGGGGCTGGCGGACATCGCCCTGTGGGATATAAAGGGCAAGGTGGCGGGGCTTCCCGTGTACAAGCTGCTCGGCGGCTACAGGGATAGCATACCCGCGCAGGCCTCGACCACCAGCTATGATACGGAGAAGGAGTACCTGGACGTCATCGGCGCCGCACTGGAGGAGGGGTACACCGCGGTGAAGCTCCACCTGCGCTACCGGGACGTCAAGACCAACGCCAGGCTGTGCCGCACGGTGCGCCAGTTCGTGGGGGACGACTTCGACCTCGCCCTGGATGCCTCCGCCCTGTGGAACTACACGGACTCGCTGTGGTTCGGGCGCGTCCTGGAGGAACTGAACTACACCTGGTACGAGGAGCCGATGCGGGAGTTCGACCTGGGCAGCTATGCCAAGCTGTGCGACGCCCTGGACATACCGGTACTGGCCGCCGAGTGCTCCGACGGCGCCCACTGGAACGCCGCCGAGTTCATCCGCCGGGGAGCGTGCGACATCATGCGCACCGAGACCGGCTTCAAGGGCGGCTTCACCGGGGGCTTGAAGGTGGCCCATCTCGCCGAGTCGTTCGGGATGAAGGCCGAGGTGCACGGCGGTGGCCTGCCCAACCTGCACCTGTGCCTGGCCATCCCCAACACCACCTACTACGAGGACCTGGTCATCGACGTGGAGAGCGTGCGCGACAAGCGCAACGGCCCCATACCCTTCTGCAGGGGCGTCGTGTCGCTGCCCGAGGGTGTTGTGGGCATCGGCCACGACCTGGACATCGGGGAGATAGAGAAGCGCGCTTTGCAGACGCTCCGCATCCCGGAGTGAGCGCCGCTTTGCCCTGCCGTTGCTTTAGGTTTACAATATGCGTCTGGCATAATGTAGCTATAAGCGAACGAGGTGAGCCTTTCCATGACCATGCGCCAGGTGGAGTTCCGCTACGACCCGGGGGAGATTGACCGCAAGTGGCAGGCCCGCTGGGAGGCCGACGGCCTGTACAGGGTGCGCGACGACGACCCCCGGCCCAAGTGGTACGAGCTGACCATGTACCCCTACCCCTCGGGGGACCTCCACATCGGCCACTGGTTCGCCATGGCCCCCTCCGATTGTCGTGCCCGCTTCCGCCGCATGCAGGGATTCAACGTGCTCCACCCCATGGGGTTCGACTCCTTCGGGCTTCCCGCAGAGAACGCCGCCATCCAGCGGGGCATCCATCCTCATACCTGGACGATGCAGAACATCGAGAACATGCGCCGCCAGCTCCGCTCCATGGGGCCCATCTACGACTGGAGCCGCGAGGTGGTCACCTCCGACCCGGGCTACTACAAGTGGAACCAGTGGCTGTTCCTCAAGTTCCTGGAGAGGGACCTGGCCTACCGGAGGGAGGCGCCCGCCGTCTGGTGCCCCTCTTGCCAGACGGTGCTCGCCAACGAGCAGGTGGTCAACGGGCGGTGCGAGCGCTGTGGCACGCCGGTCACCCACCGTGACCTCGCCCAGTGGTTCCTGCGCATAACCAGGTACGCCGACGAGCTGCTGGACTTCTCGAGCCTTGCCGACTGGCCGGAGCGGATTATCACCATGCAGCGCAACTGGATCGGGCGCAGCGAGGGCGTGGAGATAAGCTTCGACATCTCCCACTGCGGCCTGGCCGAGAAGGAGATAAGGACATTCACCACGCGCATCGACACTATCTATGGCGTCACGTTCATGGTGCTTGCGCCGGAGCACTCTCTGGTGGCCAGGCTGACGACCCCGGACAGGAAAGCGGAGGTGGAGGCCTACGTGGAGGCGGCCCGGCGCCAGACGGAGATCGAGCGCCTCTCCGTGGAGAAGGAGAAGACGGGCGTCTTCCTCGGGTCGTACGCCGTGAACCGGCTCAATGGCGAGAAGGTGCCTATGTTCATCGCCGACTACGCGCTCCTCTCCTACGGTACGGGGATGGTGATGGGCGTTCCGGCCCACGACCAGCGGGACTTCGACTTCGCCCGGAGGTACGGCCTGAGGATAAAGACGGTCATCGCGCCGCCGGGCTGGGATGGGGGTGGGCTGGCCGAGGCCTATGCTGGGGAGGGCACCATGGTCAACTCCGGCCCCTTCAACGGGCTGCCGAGCGAGCGGGGCAAGGAGATGGTGGCCGACTACGTGGAGGAGAAGCGGTGGGGTAAGCGCACCGTATCTTACCGCATCCGCGACTGGCTCATATCACGGCAGCGCTACTGGGG
>Ga0172365_10000911_pt1 | contig 20846 bp, 30 predicted proteins | sample LakKivSesite48cm_FD_114535 | JGI IMG/M metagenome (GOLD analysis project Ga0172365, IMG submission 114535) | Sediment microbial communities from Lake Kivu, Rwanda - Sediment site 48cm | ecosystem: Environmental > Aquatic > Freshwater > Lake > Sediment | place: Rwanda: Western Province, Lake... | reverse complement strand
TGTACCATCCTCACGAATTTCGTAACAATCTAAAGCATTATCTAAATCTTTAGTTTGATATCCGCAAGAACGAAATCCCTTGGTATCTTCTGGCAACGGAAGCGGATATTTACATACTATGTCATCAAACATCCCCATAAATTAGTTTCCTAGATTTTTGTGTTCTTGAACGTCCCATAGAAAATTACGAAACAATTTATAATCTTCAACATCACCCTCTGTCTCTTTAGAGAGGTCGTGGTTCTTGATGTACTCACATAGACTATTTACCCAATAGCTAGGGATAGTAATGTTCTTACCATCATACTTGAGGTCATCGTGTTGAATGATAACTGGGTTATTTACTTTATCTTTAATTGTTAGTTCTACTTCCATATTTTGATCATAACATAACTAGATGTGTCGTCAATATAAAAAATTTGTATAATTTTGAATAGATATATATTTTTAATGAAAGGTATTATTTTAGCGGGTGGAACTGGAAGTAGGTTATATCCATTAACAAGCACAATTAATAAACAGTTGTTGCCTGTTTACGACAAGCCAATGATTTACTATCCATTCTGCACTTTATTGTCCTGTGGTATAACTGATTTTTGTATTATTTCTACACCTGAATATTTACCTTCATATGAAAAACTATTTGGTAATGGCAATCAACTTGGTATAAAAATAACATATAAAGTGCAATATAAACCAAGAGGCATCGCTGAAAGCTTTATAATTGCTGAAGATTTTATTGAAAAAGATAACGTTGCGCTTATTTTGGGTGATAATATATTTCACGGCATGCCTAGATTAAAGCCAACTTTAGAAGGCGCAATCATATTTGGATACGAAGTAAATAATCCATCTGATTATGGTGTAATTGAATTTGATGATAATAATAACGTTGTTGGAATAGAAGAAAAACCTGTTGGACCAAAAAGCAAATTTGCTGTACCTGGGTTATATTTTTATGATAATAAAGTGGTAGAATATGCTAAAACACTCAAACCTTCAGTAAGAGGTGAAATTGAAATAACTGATTTGAATTTATTATATCTTGACAAAAAGAAGTTGACTGCTGTAAAATTTGCTAAAGGCACAGCGTGGTTAGATGCTGGAAGTGCTGAATCACTATTTGATTCAAGTGCTTATATACAAGCTATTCAAACAAGACAGGGAATAAAAATAGGATGTATAGAAGAAGAATGTTACAAGCGCAAATATATAAGCAAAGAGCAATTAAAAGCGCTTATAGAAAAATTACCAAAAAGTGAATACAAAAATTATTTAAATAAATTATGATACTATTATTTGGATCAACTGGTTATATTGGAAATGAATTCAAAAAGCAATTAGCTGAATTAAAGTTACCTGTTTTTCTTTGGCCAAATGCGCATAAAACCACTTTTGCAGATTTGGAAAAGTGGTATGATGAAGCTGGATATCCACTTGTAGGCGCTGTAATAAATGCAGCTGGATATACTGGAAAACCCAATGTAGATGCATGTGAATTAAACAAAGAAGCTACTATTCACGGCAATATTGTATGGCCTCAAATATTAACTGATTGGTGTGCGCTAAATGATATACCATTAGCGCATGTTTCTAGTGGATGTATATATGAAGGACGTAGAAGTGATGGCAATCCTTTCACCGAAGAAGACGAACCAAATTTCAGCTTTAAATATAATAATAGTAGTTTCTATAGTGGTACCAAAGTAATAGGTGAACAAGTAATAACTAAATGGAAAAATCACTATATTTGGAGACTTCGTATACCATTTGAAGAGTTTGATAATTCACGAAACTATATTAGTAAAATACTAAAATATGAGAAGTTATTGGATGCTGAAAATAGTGTTAGTAACAAACAGGAATTTGTAAGTGCTTGTATACAAACTATAACCAAAAAAGTGCCATATGGCATATACAATGTAACTAATGGTGGATATATTACAACAAAAGGTATCATTGATAAGTTAAAATCTACAATTGCTAAAGATCGATCATTTACATTTGTTGAAGAAGATGACTTTTATAAAAATATAGTAAAAACACCACGTTCAAATTGTGTGATGAGTAATGAAAAGTTGTTATCAACAGGCATTAAAATGAGAACCGCAGACGAAGCATTTGATTATTGTATTAATAACTGGACCATATGAATATACTAGTAACCGGAGGAAGTGGATTTATAGGCAGTCATTTTATTGAAGAAATACTAAAACGTAGTGATGTAACCAAAGTTTATAATCTAGACGCAAACACGTATGCTGCCAACAAAAGTCTACCATTTAATAATGATAGTAGATATCAAAAGTTAACGATGGATATATCTGCTGCCCACTTTCTAAGTCAAAAAAACTTTCTGGAATCGTTAAATTTGGATTATTTGATTCATTTTGCAGCGGAGTCTCACGTAGATAATTCTATTACAGGTCCACGAAAGTTTATTGATACAAATATCGTGGGTACTTTCAATCTATTAGAAAACTTCAAAGAATCAAAGATAAAGAAGTTTATTCATATATCAACCGATGAAGTATTTGGTACACTAAATCACAAAGAGGGAGCTTTTAATGTTGATAGTCCTTATAAACCAAATAACCCATATGCAGCAAGCAAAGCTGCCAGTGATTTGTTGGTAAGAAGTTATGTTAAAACATATAAGTTTCCAGCAATAATTACAAATTGCAGCAACAATTTTGGACCAAGACAATTTTCAGAAAAGTTGATTCCGTTATCTATAAATAAATTAAAAAATAAACAAACTATACCAGTTTATGGTAATGGATCAAATATAAGAGATTGGATATATGTAAAAGACCATGTTAACGCAATTATACGTGTTATACAAGATGGTATTGTCGGAAATCAGTATTTGATTGGGGGAGATAACGAAATATCTAACTATGAGTTAATACATTTGATTAAAGAGATATATGAAGAATTAACCCACGTGAAAGTAGACTGGGAATGGTACAAATATGTAGAAGATCGTAAAGGACATGATCTACGATACGCTATAGACAATTGGGAACTAAAACAACAATTTCCAGATTTTAAATTAAGCAATTTCAAACAATCACTAAAAGAAACCGTACAAAGTTACTTATAGTGTCTTTGAATAAATCGCTAACTTAGGATTAGCGTATCCAAACTTTTTAACCAATTGACCTGCAACACTGTTTGCTTCATCTTCTATTTGTCCACCTACATCAGGTACAGGTTCACTTAATTGACCACGTTCATTTTGTAAATGATGAATTAGTTCGTGTGCAATACTACGTAATACATCAGCTAATCCTCTGTCCCTACAATACACTTTAACATATCCGGTATTAGAATCATAATAAGCATATGTCCTCAAATCAGAATCTCTATGTTTTGCTAACTTTACTTTAAATGGTTGATTTAAATCAAGCTCATCGCTTACAAACTTGAGAAATTTAACTATTGCGTATTTGCTTAATTTATCCATATATCAAAGTCCAGCTTCTTTATAAGACATCTTTACTTTACCTTCATCAATCAAACGTTTTCGGTTTTGCATATGAAGGTTTTTAACAGTGTCTTTGTTTCCCCCGAGATATTTTACAGCATAACCATCCGCAACCAAAAGTGTATTCAATACTTCCTTTGAGTCAGGATTGATTATTTCTCCCAATAATCTACCAAACTTTTCACTATCATCGCTTTTATAGGTTCTAAGAATCACATCCTTTTTGCATGATTCGATAAATGATTTAACATAATCTTTGCTTGCTAAACCAAATACCTTTTCAGTTTTATCACTGGTACGACTTTCAGGTGTATCTACACCTAACAATCTTACACTTTGATTCGATAATACTACACTAAACCCCAAATCGATGTCTACTACAATCGTATCTCCATCTACAACGTTTGTTACTTTAGCGTGATATTCGTATGGCATAATTTTAAGAAAGTGTTAATAGATATTTTAGCTTATTCAAACCACCCAACATTTCGTCTCTGATATTCAACAAATCTGTGTCAGATTCTTCTAATGATTTTGGAAGTTCCTCTACCAAATAATTGATATATTTATTTACAAAATCAACGGTACCTAAATCACTATAATTGCTCAATTCTATTTTAAAGCCATCACGACTTTCAATTCTACCGTATTTACCCATAAACACTTCAACAAACTCATCTATTTGTTCTGTTAAAGCATCATAAGTACCGCCAAGTGCTTGATGTTCGGCGTAACTCTTTGTTTGCCAGTGATGAATTTTAAGTTGATTGTGTAGCGTCAATAAGTTTGTTACTATCATATTAAATATAAATATTGTATTTGGAATAAAATAACCAAAAAGTGTATAAAATGATTATGTATAATTATGAAAGCGGTTATACATTTTATATTTGAGGAAGACGAAGACAATTTTATAGAAGATAATCAAAAACTTATTGATTGTGAACCGAAAGAATTTATAATTACAGATAAACCCAATCTTCCAAAGTCTATATACAACAAAATAGAACACATATTTTATTTTAACAACAAAAAAATATGCTTAAAAAGTGTTAATCAGATTATAAATTACTTGGAATTGTTTAATTACAAACAAATACTATTAATGAATGTTAATAAAAAATACAACAATGATGAATTGATTTTTACCGAACTATCAAAAGTTAAAGAACAATTCTCCGTTATAAATAGCATTTTGTGATGCATCAAAAGTTTTGATGAATTTATGATTAATTACGACTTTTGTATCTCCTATTAAGTTTTGATCTATATAAGAATAGTACCAACAGCCTGGATAAACTATAGTGTCTTCGTGTAAAATATCTTTTACATAAATTTTTAAATTAACTGCGTCTTTTAATGAAACCGTTGAATAATAGAAAACTGGTTTGTTATTAATAAGATCGTGTATAAAATTACATCTAGAATCGTCGATTAAATTATTATAAGAATAAACTTGATTTATACTTGAATATTTAAATATGTTATTTAAACTGTCGATTTCTTCGTGTATCTTAAAATTATCAGGTTTGTACTTTGATATTAACTTTGTAAATACCGTTTCAAAAAAATGACCGTATATGTCTACATCTTTTGATTTATATTCAATTTCTGTATAAGCAAAATTGTTAATAATATCAATCATCTTATTTGTTTTTCCAAAATGAAAATACGTAGCATATACTAATTCGTCACTCGTAGTATGCTTTTTGAAACAAAATGTTACTAAATCACAATCATCTAATTTTGTAAAATATTTTTTTATGTTGCAAATATCACGATTATGAATAAAATGATCGTCTTCTATATACAAATAATTTTCATAACCCAAACATTTAGCATAACTTATTAAAGATCTAGTATTTCTTAGTAACGATGGAAAGTGAGTATCGTGATAAAACATTACCTTATGATGATTATTCACATCATACATAAAGTACCCACCAGCTGATCTTTTGTAATAGTCATAGTAAAACTTTTTATCACATTTATGACTAGTATAATCATATATTACGTGTTTTGATTTTTCTATAACATACTGCGGAAGTAAATCAGTTGTAGACAAAGTGATGACATCATATCCCAAATTTAAAAGTTGTTTAAAATTTTTTAAACACATTTTAGAACGATTTATAGAATTTGGAGTGGTTAAAAATAATATAACATTTTTAGACATATAATTTACGTAACTACTTCAACTTTACACTTGGTTTTATTAAAGAATCCTTCGTCTATCAAATACTTGACAGTCAAATCACATTTACTTTTGAAATCAAAAAAAGCAATTTTATCTGGCTTCCAAATACGAATAGTATTGGTATCTTTTATTTCAAATCGTATACCATTTATATATCCTCTTTTTTTTACACTACTGTACATCACTAATAAATATCTTAGTTTATTTAAAGGATATAAAAACAAAAATTAAAATATAAGTTTGCAAAAAACTATATATTGAAAATGAAAACAGAGTTACAGTGTTATTTAAAGAAAAAGTTTCCCGAGTTATATGCAACAGACTTTGAGTTTGAATGTAATGATGGGTGGTTTAGAATTTTATTGTGGTTAAGCAGATATCTAGAAATGTATATAACTCAACAAAATGAAATGGCACAAAAAAATCCACAATATTATCAACCTGTAAAACAAGTTGTAGCTAGACAGATAAAACAAAAGTTTGGTACATTAATATTTGATTATGAAGGTGGTGATAAACACATTAATTCTATAATTGAATATACAGAATTTATATCTGGTTACATATGTGAAGAAACAGGTAATACAAATGATGTGGGATACAATCACAATGGATATATTCAAGTACTACACAGCGATCTAGCTAAAAATAAAAAAGATTTTAACTTTATTGATGACGAAGAGTTACGAACAATACTAAAAACATATGACCAAAAAATTAATGCTAAATAGTGATGATATATCAGATACACAAACTGATAAACAAAAATTTGTATCAGTCATTGATAACAACGAACTATATTTCTACAACAACGTAAACACAGACTCAGCGTTTATAGTAAACAAAACACTAAGTGATCTAGCTAGACAACTATTAATAGCTAAAATTACATTTGCTCTACAAGAAACTCCCCACATCAAATTACACATCAATAGTGACGGTGGTGAAGTATTTGGAGCACTAAGTATAGTAGACAGAATACAATCGTCCAAAGTACCTGTACATTCATATGCGGAAGGACTAGTAGCAAGTGCTAGTACTCTGATTAGTGTGTGTTGTCACAAACGTTATATACGTAAAAACACAATATTACTAATTCATCAAGTACGAAGTTGGTTTGAAGGTACATACGAAGACTTTAATGATGAAAAACAAAATATGGACTTAATAATGAAAATTGTTAAAGATATATATCTAAAACACACCAAATTTACAGAAGACGAACTAAACACTCTACTTAAACGTGACATTTATTTAAATGCAGAAGATGCTATTCGTTATGGACTCGCCGATGAAATTGTCTAAACAAGGATACGTTTATATTATTAGTAACAATAACTTCCCAGGCTATTATAAAGTGGGGGTTACAACTGATATAAAATCACGATTGCGTACTTACCAAACATCATCACCACTACGTAATTATAAAGTTGAATATTATATTAATCACCCAGATTGTTATGAAGCTGAAAAGAAAATAGCTGATAAATTAAGGTATTTTGCTAGCGAAATCAAAAACGAGTGGTTCAAATGTGACCTTGAAATTGTCAAGGGAAGACTGGATGAAAGTTTAGAACCCGAAGAAAATGTGTTGACTTTTATAAAAAAAGGAGTATAGTTATATCATAGTTATGAGCACAATCGCTAATAAATTAATATGTTTAAATTTAAACGCGTCGTGGCAGCCAGTTGGATTTAAGACGGTAAAAGATGCAATCATTGATCTTTGTGGTTCTGAAGTTGATGGCAAGCCTACCAGTCTAGCACTAGACATCGACTATGAGTTGGACAGCAACGGAGAACCAAATCTCTCAGAACCAAAGTCTATGACTCCTGTGACTTGGTCTGATTGGATAAAGTTACCTGTTAGATCGTGGGATCTTGTAATTCACTCATCTCATATGTCGATTCGGGTTCCAACCGTAATCATTGCTACAAACTTCAATAAAATGCCTGTAAAGTCATTTCGTGGCAAACCAAACAAAGACGCGATTTATACCCGTGATGCTGGTATTTGTCAATACACCGGTAAAAAGGTTGATCGTAACAATGCTACTATAGATCATGTAGTGCCTCGTAGTAAGGGTGGAGAAGATACTTGGACCAATCTAGTATTGTGTTCCAGAGACGTTAATTCCAAAAAAGGCAATCGTATGAATAACGAAGTTGGTCTGAAATTGATCAAACAACCTACAGTACCAAATGCTGTACCAGTATCAGCATTGATACGTGAAGCAAAACACAGAGATTGGGAATATTTCTTGATTAAAGTATAGAAATATTAAATATTTTTAAAACACGAAAATATATAATCATAAGATTATATATTTTTTTTTATATCGTTATGAAAAACACCCGATCAATTATCGTAAACATCAACGGATCAGAAGTTACGTTAGATGAAACTAAAATTAAATTTTATCTATCAGAAACAAAAAACAAAATCATAAACAAATCCAAGATACAAAAGTTCTTTTCTAATTTAGGTGATATATTTAGTAAAAATAAACATTTGTATTGATATTTATTATCGTGGATCAATACGATAAATTTTTAACAGAAGCGTACCGTGGAGGATTACGTGCGTGGTTTGGTAAAGGTGGTAAAGGCAGTAGTAGTGGTGGAGGATGGGATCGTTATGATAGTAGTGGTAAAAAAGCCGGTAAATGTGGTGATGCTAAAAAAGGAAGTAGTTACAGTGCTTGTTTAGGTAAAAAATACGCTGCTAGATTAAGAGCCAAGGGTGGTATAAAAGCTATAGCCAATTGGGTAAAAAGAAAAAAACAAGCGCAGAGATCGGCTGGTAGAGGTAAAAAAGGCAGTACCGGTAAAGGACAATCTCCTGTAAGAGTGAGTTATAAAGAAGAACTAAGTGAAATATTTGTTGTTGATCGAAAACAAGCATTAAAACAAGACTTAATTAATTTCTTAAAACAAGAATTTCAACGCGGACACTTGAAACCAGTACATGGAGGTATAAGCACTACCGAATTTAAAGTAGATGATTGGTTAGAAAATATAGCAGATAATACAATTAGTCAGTTGATTAGCTATTTTGAAACTATACGAGGTTCAACTGAACGTAATAGTTATTCATCTGCCACTATAAGTAAAGACTAACAATATAATATTTAAAGTAGTTGATGGTTACATAGTTATATAGTACTATAAGAAATATATGAGTTACTATATCAAAGATACTACAATAGACAAAGTAGTCACATTCGATCACCCAAATGATGTCGTTAGCTATTTGGAGAATCTATGTCGAACCAAACTTCGTAAAACCCGCAAAGAACTAATGTTTGAGATGGAAAGTCTCGGACACGGATTCGATGATCGTCAAGGAGTAAATTTTACTGCTATGATGGGCGAATACTTTGAAATAGGAGCGTTAAAGAAAGATGGTAGAATGGTTCGAACCAACATACATGAGTTGGCTAGAAATTTGAAATACCGTAAAGAAATGGGCGATTGATTTATGATTAACTTGGATATCAAGTGGTCTGATCCAGTTCAAGTAGAAAAAAACGGCGATGTTACATTTCAACGTGAATGGATAATTTCAACTGAATATCTAAACCAATTCTTTGCTTATTGGAAAGTAAACAAACTTACACTAAAAAGTAAAGGATATGGTGTAGTAAAAAGAGAATCGGACTGGATACTCACGGAAACCAAAGATAATCCAACATTATTCAAAGATCCAAAAAAACCCAAACAAAAAATAGACGAATCACTACCAGATTATGAAGTCAAAACTCCCGATGGATTACGTTCATGGCAAGTAGGTGCGGTTAGTAAGATAGTATCGTCACTTAAAAAGTGGGGAGCTGCTGTTGATGGCAGTGATGTCGGTATCGGCAAGACATATACAGCTACAGCAGTAGCTAGAGAACTTGATATGGACATAATGATTGTATGTCCAAAAGCAGTTAAAGAAAGCTGGAAAAGAGTTATCAAGAACCACTTTAAAATGTGGGGTAAGTGTGTAGGTATAATAAACTATGAAGCTCTACGTACTGGTAAGACAGATAGTGTATTTGCATCATATGTAAAACGTAGAGATACCCACCGCAAAGAATTCGTCTGGAAAATACCCAAAAATACTCTTATTGTATGGGACGAAGCTCAAAAGTTAAAGAATGCCAAAACAAAAAATAGTGAAATGTGTATGGCAGCACTTAAACACGGTTATAAAATGGTATTTTGCAGTGCTACTATGGCTACCAATCCACTTGAACTACGTACAGTAGGACAATGTATTCAATTATTCAAGAACAACAAACAATATTATGAATGGGCATATGCGCATGGTGTTACCAGAGGTAGATTTGGATTAGAATTTCGTGGTAATATAGATGCTTTAAAGAAACTGAGTAATGACATATTTGTTAACAGAGGCGTTCGCCTTAATCGTGATACTATTCCTAACTTTCCAGAAAGTCAAATTATTGCTGAATGTTATGAAATGGAAAAAGAAGACCAAGACAAGATTAACTCAGCATACGAAGAAATGCAACTTGAATTGTTGAAGATAGAAAAACTTCTCAAGAAAGATAAAAAGTCAACCGAATTAACTGCTATATTGCGTGCGAGACAAAAAGTCGAAATGATCAAAGTGCCACTATTCGTTGAAATGGTGGAAGAAGCTCTCGAAAACAATATGAGTGTTGTTGTTTTCTGTAATTTCTCGGAGACTATTGAAGCACTTAGTCAACGATTGAATACTAAGTGTATTGTTAACGGCGAAGCAAAATATGCAAAAACTCGTCAACAAAGTATAGATGATTTTCAAGCAGATAAACAAAGGGTTATATTGATAAATCTCGCTGCAGGTGGTGCTGGATTAAGTTTACACGATGTTACTGGTAAATATTCTCGTTTGGCTTTGATCAGTCCATCTTACTCGGCTGTCAATATGAGACAGGCAACGGGTAGAGTATGGCGTGATAGTGCAAAAAGTAAAAGTATACAAAAGATTGTGTTTGTGTCAGGCACAGTCGAAGAAAAGGTATGTAACAGTGTAAATCAAAAGTTAGCTAATTTGGATTTACTTAACGATGGAGATATGAACTATGTCTAAACAAAATAACAAATACTTGGTGAAATCGGCAAATTGGTCTATGACCATAAGTGTAGATGAGGAAATATTTGGAGATCCACACATTGAAGCGTGTACAAAATGTTTAGAAGAAAAAATTAAAAATTTAAAATACGATGATGATTTACTGGTTAATCCCATTATGATAGTAAAGTCATTAAAAAGAAAAAATAGTAGAGAAAAAATAGTAAACACGTATAAAATACTATTAAATGCGGCTTTTCCTTATAGAGCCGAAACATTAAGAAAAATATTTTATAACAGTACCGAAATCGATTTGGCTAAAGAACCCATTTCATCATCTAAATACTAATGGAAAATATATTTGATAATCAAGAAATTGCAAAAAAACTTAAAGAACTTGATGAACTTAAGAGTAAAGTTGAAAAGTTATTATCATTAAGTGAACTTGGAGAAGATGTTCGATCTGAATTAGAGGGAATAAAAATACTTCAATCTAAAGGTGTAAAAATACCACATCTAGAAAAAAAGTTTGAAGATCAATTATATCCAAAAAGACAAGCTATAAGTAAAAGAAAACTGATTACCGAATCAGAAATTTTAGATGCTATTCAAAGAACCAATTCTGCTAGAAAAGCGGCTAAACTTTTGGGAGTAAGCTATCCTACGTACAAAATGTACGCTAGAAAATATAACGTACACGTAACTAAAGGATGGCCAATTAAAAAAGGTATAAAAGGGCCTATAAATCCTTACAAAGGAAAATATCCACTAAGTGACATTTTAGATGGCAAACATCCTGAATTTCCAGTACATAGATTAAAAGACAAATTGATTAGATCTGGCACAAAAAAGCCAGAATGTGAACAATGTGGTTTTAAAGAACGTAGAATAATTGATGGTAAACTTCCGCTTTTATTGAATTTTGATGACGGTAATAACAAAAATCATAAACCGGAAAATATGAGATTGTTATGTTATAATTGCACGTTTACCAGTGGAAAAGGATATATAAGTAAAGGACCAAAAATATTTGATCCTGATATTTTACAAGACAGTAAAAAAGTCCTGAATCAAAGATTCTAAACATATATATCTATGAATAATATAAATCATCTACTAACACAAAACGGAATATTAACTTCGTTTGATATATGTAAAAAATTTAAAAAAACCCAAATAAAATACATAAAAAATAAATTGTTAAAAAATGGAGTACCAAAAGAAAAAATAGAAGATGAATTACAAAAATATATTTTGAATAAAAACGTAGATGATTCAAATTTAGAAGATATTCCTGGTATTATATTTAACGATGAACCGAGAAAAATTAAATTAGATCCTATAATTCAACAAAAAATAACAATAACATCTAAAACTACATCCGAGTATTTTAAAAAAAATAAATTTACAAAAGAAGAAATAATATTTTTTATACAAGTTGTATTTTTAATGTGCGGTATCACTAATAATGATGTAGAAAAGTTTAAACAAAAATATAATATTGATAATCAAACCTCAGATGACTATTTAGATGAAGAGGACGAAGACGAGTCAGATTTAGAATGAAAATTCTTATGGAAATATATAATATAAACGATGTGGTTTGTTTCACAGAAAACAAAAAAGTTGTGTTTGTTACAGGCGTGACTGGTCAAGATGGCAGTTTAATGGTTGATTATTTGCTTAAAAATACAGACTATTATATTGTGGGGGGCGCCAGAAGACTTAGTATAAAAAATCACGAAAATATAAAACATTTAGAAAATAATCCTAGATTTAAATTGGTTAACTTTGATCTAAGCGATGCACATAGTATCAGTAAAATCGTTGAAAAGTTAAAACCAGATTATTTTATAAATTTAGCCGCACAAACATTCGTTGGTAGTAGTTGGGATTTTCCAGCCCAAACGTGGGAATGTAATACAACCGGCGTAATTCATATATTAGAAGCTATTAAACAACACAAACCATCTTGTAGATTCTATAACGCAGGTAGTAGCGAAGAATATGGCAATGTAGCTTATACTCCGCAAGATGAAAATCATCCATCAAAACCACGTAGTCCATATGGTGCTAGTAAATCAGCCGCTAGACAATTGGTTAAAGTATACAGAGAAAGTTATAATCTATATGCAGTACAAGGATTATTGTTTAACCACGAAGGTACCAGAAGAGGAGAAGAGTTTGTCACTCGTAAAATTACCAAGGGGGTAGCTAGAATAAAGAAAGCTATACTTGAAAATAAATCATTTGATCCAATCGAACTGGGAAACGTAAAAGCTAGAAGAGACTGGAGTGATGCAGAAGATTTTGTTGATGGTATATGGAAAATGTTAAATCAAAATGTTCCTAATGAATATGTACTATCAAGTAATGAAACACATACCATTGATGAATTTGTATACTATGCTTTTAAAGCAGCTGATATTGACGGTAAATGGCATGGTGAAGCAGAACTAGCTGAGTTTAGTATTACTACTCAAGATGCCATCAAATATGAACCGGTATCTTCCGTACTAGTCAAAATCAATCCTAAATTTTACAGACCAGCTGAAGTTGATTTACTATTAGGTGATAGTACCAAAGCTAGAAATGAACTAAAATGGGAACCTAAAACATCATTTGAACAACTTGTTGAAAAAATGGTAAAAAATGATTTAAGTCAAATTGGTCTATAATTATAGAATATGAGCGAGTCTTATACATTATATAATCAAACTGTAATGGATCATTTTATGAACCCACGTAATATGGGTGATATAAAAGATGCAGATGCAGTTGGTGAAGTTGGAGCTGCTGCTTGTGGGGATATAATGAAAATTAGTCTCAAAATAGATGATGAAACCAAACGTGTAGTAGATGTCAGATTCAAGACATTTGGATGTTTAGGTGGTAATAGTCCTATTGCTACTCCAACAGGATATATACCCATTAAGAACTTAAAAGTAGGTGATGAGATATGGACTTGGAATGGAAACTCAGTAGTTAAAAATACTATTAAAAATATAATTAAAAAAGAAGTATCTTCCAATGATTTGTGTGTATTAGATTTTGGATTAAGAAAAAAAATAATTTGTACTAAAGATCATGTTTGGTGGGGTGCGGATAATAGACCATTAGTTACTGAAAATTTTGAATCTGGTATGGAAGTTCTTGAAATGACAGAACGAGAACTTCGTTCAATTAATAATGTTGGAAAACAACAGTGGTTAAAAGATATTAATTCAAAATTAATATCCAATAGAAATAATCTAGGTTTGATGAAACAAAAAGAATTACCTCAAAATCAAAAAGGTTATAAAAGAAAAAATCCAGAAATCTCTAAAATTAATTCCAGTGTTTCTTCTAAAAAAATGTGGAAAAATCCAGATTATGTAAAAAATTGGCAAGAAGGAATGAAAAAATCTCAATGGAATCGACCAACTTTATTGGAAAAAAAGTTTATTAGTAAATTTATAAATAAAAATTTAGATTTAAGATATGTAGGAGATTATAAATTTTGGATAAACACGCCGGATGGAAAGAGATTTAATCCTGATTTTAAAGTAAATGGTCAAAAGAAAGTAGTTGAAGTTTATACTAAAAATTTACCCCATTTCATGCAAAATCGTGAAAATCAAGGATGGATGATACAAAAAAGAAAAGATTATTCCTCGGCGGGTTTTGATGTGATGTTCATTGAAGAAAGTGAATTAGATACCTGTATAAATGACATTCAAAGATTTATACATAATGGAATTGCTTTAAAATCAAAAAAAGAAATTACACATATCAATGAATTAAGAGGATTAGAAAAATCTAATGATAATTACATTGTTTATGATTTGGAATTAGATGAAGGTTCAAATTGCTTTTTCATATTAAGAGCAATGTCACACAATTGTGGAAGTGCTATAGCAGCTTCTAGTATGGCTACAGAATTAATTAAAGGTAGAACCATAGATGAGCTTGAAAAAAACTTTAATAATGATAATATAGTAGAAGCACTGGGGGGTCTTCCTCCAGTTAAAATTCACTGTAGCGTTTTGGCACACGAAGCTTTAAATGCAGCATTAGAAGATTACAAAAAAAGAAAAGGAATAAATTAAGTTATGTTTAACAATAAAATTGATGGAATGGGACAATCTCCAAATGTAAACTTTGGATTAAAAGATACACAATCAGTACAATGCACCGAATGTAAAGGTGAGGTATTTCAGAATGGTGTTATTTTTAGAAAAGTCAGCAAAATATTAGCTGGAACAGATAAAGATGCTTTGGTACCAATTAATATTCCATACTGCGTTAACTGTTTAGAACCATTAGATGATCTGTTGCCGAGTGAGTTACGAAAGCAAAAGTTCAGTCTTTAAAACAAAACCCCCTTTATGGGGGTTTAATTATTTATAGTTATATCTTTGTTTGATGGTTTTTGGATAATATGTCAGCGAATCCAAAACATCTTTATCTTTAAATACCGCCCACTTTTGTCTATCATCATTATACCAATTATGATATACCTCCATATTAAATGGTGTCTCTAATGTATAATCAATCAAACAGTCAACTTCGGATAAAAATTCTTTTTCTGCTCCAAATTTACCACAAATTATTCTATTACCTATTTTTTTTGCGGTATAAGTACACAATCCAAAACCTTCTCCTCTATTAAGTGTAAAATAGACATCGCCAAATTCGTGTATTAGATTCACCTCATCGTCATTCAAACTATCAAAACAAAATATAATTGGTGGTGTATTATCAAAGGTTTTTAAAAGTTCAGCAAATTTATATTTTAACATTTCTTTTTGAGCGGGTACAAACTCTTTAAAATATGTTTTAATAAATAAGCAGACGTTATCATCTGCGGTAAACTTTTTGCAAAAAGTGGATATTACTTGATTGATGTTTTTTCTTTCGTTGTATTGACTTATATTGTAATATACAGTGTTATTATCAATTATAGATTTTATTAAATTATCTGATTGCAAATATGAACCGTCTCTGTATAAATAAAATTTATCAAATGTATTTTTAATATTTAATTTATCACTAATAAAAAAACTAAATACATCGTGATACCACACGTTTATATTTTTTTTGACTCCACTATCTATAAATGTTTTTTTATTAAACTTCGAAGGTACTATTATTTCACTAACACCACTTGAATTAATATAATTTACCCAATCTGAATGCAAATGTGTTGTTTCCCACGTAGTCAATCCATAAACCTTTTTTGCTTTTTTAAAAAATCTGTTAATATTGTCCCATCCGTCTGGTACGTGGTGTACAATAACAGAGTCATAAAAAATTGTGGGATCGTATTTATTTTCACATTCAAATACCTTTAATTCTTCCTGATTACAAGGTTTATACGTGGATTCATCTAAAATATTATTTATCCAATGTACTTTGAAGTTATTTTTCAACAACTGGTATATATAATTTCTAGCCGAATAACTGTATCCACTATAATTATTTTGTGATATATACAGTACGGTTTTACCATTTATAAAATTTAAATTTTCAAAAATATGACTAAATATTACTTCGTGGGTATCCAATCTAACTACTTTAAAATTAATATTATTCTCAAAGAAATCAATTCCTTTGTTTAAACCGGAATAATATCCTGTGTTAGTATCAAGTTTTATTATTTCACAATGTTGCGGTATCTTGGTACTGTAATCCTCCCATAAAAATAATACATCTAAATTATCATATTCTGATTCGTTAAATATTTCAACGGTTAAAGGAAAAAACTTCGACCCAATTAATCTTATCATAACAAAAATAACTATTCTTATTTAGTCTAACAACATTTTTTTATTGTGTGTTCTTTCTACTATACCCATCTTGTTTTTAAGCATTTGTAATGCTGATTTAGGATTCATTCTGCCAAAGTTAAATCCCATAATACCATACTGTTGACAAAACTCTTCAAGAGCTTGTATGTCTTTTGGATCATACTGTTGAACCTCGGCATTAATATATCCGTCTTCATTAGGCACATTTGATTGTTTACGTCTCAACATAGACTGATATGGATCAAAGCTGTTAATAGATGATATAGGCGAACTCTGTTGACGCGTTACCATCATAGCTTGTAAGTTGCCCATACCAACTGTTGGCCACTCATTCATATCAGAAATAATAATTAAAACCAAAGTACTCAGATAAAAATCTTTTCAAAAATTCAGCATTTCTACCTTTTAACTCTTTGCCACCAGCATATCTCTTGTACTGACTTTTCATACCCTCCAAGTCATTTTTTAATGCGGATTGGGTAAACTTGGGAAATTTTTTCAATGTGCCCATATTGAATACAAAATCAATAAACATTTCTTCTTGTTGGGGGGTTAATTTAACACCACCCAGTTCTTTATAAACTTGTTGTTTCGCTTTATCTAAATCTTTCTTCAATAAATCTTCAGCGTGTGCATCTGTAATACCTTTACTATAATCTTCACCTTTTTGTATTTTGTGACCATATCCTATGGTATCACTACCACCCTCAAAACTTTCGTGCGGAAACCAAAGTTTTCTTTTTGCATCGTATCCAGCTTTACCTTGGTTTTCTACTCTTTTTATATAATCTATGAATGAACCAACTGATTTTTGAACAGATTGTGTTATAGCTGGTTGAGTAGTTGCGTTAGCAGCATCCACCTTACCAGTCATTGCGCCTAAGCCAATTGCTCCAGCAGCAACCCAATCTTTCCAACCTTCTTCAAGTCGTTTTGCAACAGCAATATCACGATATAGTTGTAGATTGTCAAAACAACTTTCGTTGATATTAACCATCGTCATACCAGTCACTTTTTTGACCAGTTCTTTTACACAAGATATATTCTTTTTACGTAAACAAAAATCCATGTCTCTCACTTGTTCTGGATTTGCTTTGGAATAAAAATTCATCAATTCATGTATTCCAACGCCACCTTCATAATCCAGTTCATTTAGACCTTCGTCTAGTTTTCTTCCTTGTGGACCGAAATGATCTAGGTGGTGATATACATCGTCTAAATATTCACCGGCTAAGTTTAATTTAGACTTCACCCAATCTTCTAATTCAGTAGATGGTTGTAACATTGATTCTAACTCTTTAGCATCATTATTAATTTGTTTAAGAGCGCCCATAGCCATACTACTATTAAACTCTTTAATCAATTTATTTTTTTTACTATTCATTTATTATAAATATTATTATGTTCAACAACAGATTTACAAATTTTTAAAAAAACATCATCATTCCATTTATTTTTAAAACTATTTGCTGCGTGACATACTATTCGAATGTTATCTTTTGTGTATTTGCCACCATTTGCACCTGATATTATTCTATCAATAGATGGTAATAAATAATGGTTCGGTTCCAAAACAAATTCATATCCTGTTAATGAACATTTAAAATTTTGATTTCTTAAAATGTCTATGAGTTCATCCACGTTTAGTTCTTTATTTCTATTTCTCTTTAATATTAAATGTGCAAAATAAGATTCATAACTTGAATATTTTTTGTCAATCATTCTTTGTTTTATATGAGATTCGTATCTTTTATGTGCATTGGTAGATAGACACGATTTACATTGATTTCGTTGATAAGTTTTTTTATTTAAAATAAAATTTTGAAACTCATCGACATTTTTATCCAATCCACACAATGTACATTTTTTAAATTTAATATCATTCATATATTATATATATATAAACGATTTTGACAAAATCTATCGGTTTTATACAAAAATTATTTCTTTCTACTATTGATAGTTTTTATCAATGCATTTTTTTTACATAATTTTTCATCCGTCGTACCCGATTCCTTTTCATCACGGTAAAACTTCAAATAATCTCTAACGGTAGCAACATAGTCACACGCGTGATTTAATTTGGCTTTTACCCAGTCTTCTAAGTTGTCATTTACAGAAAACATCGACTGTAGTTTTTCACTATAATCAATAATCTTAGTAATATCACTTTGAGCCATTTCTGCATTTTCATCAACCACTCCAATCATCGATGGATCGTTCCAATCTGTTCCGCTTATTTTATTTTTGTCATGTAACTTTGCTAAATCACTATAAGTAAATGCATATTTTGACAACAATTCAAGTTTTTTACGAATCACTGGATATTTGTTACCTATACCATTTAAGATGGTGTCTACTGAACTCTTTGTAACAATATCGTTTGATGATATTTTCGTTTTGCCTAAAGATTGTATCTTTTCAAGTTTAGCAATAATTTTTAATGCATAACTTTCATATTTTTTATATGCATTATAATCTTTAGCAAAAGCATCATTCTCAGTCATATTTCTAAGTTTTTGTAATTGTTTAGCATATTTAGAAGGCAACTCAGGCATTCTCAAATGTGCGATTTGTATAAATTCTTTTTCTTTTTTTGATTAATGTATACGAGTTCAATTTATTTTTCTAAATTTTCCTTTAATTTACGAAGAGTCATAGCCAATCTAGCTCTTTTTCCTAATTTACCACCTTTTTTAGTAGCCGTTTTCAATTTGTCGGCTGGTATTTTTTTACCAGCTGGTACGTTCAATTGTTTGTGTAAAGCTCCTGGCTTACTTATTGCTTTTTGAATCCATTTCTTTTTCGATTCGTCCATAGAATCTGATTCTTCAAAGGTAATTTCATCCACGGATTCTTCGTCGTCTTCTCCTTCTTCATCGTCACTTTTAATTGGTAGTTGATCACTACTCATATTAGCTACTTGTACCTCTTGATCATCTTCGGATGGTACAACAGCATTTGCGTCCTCTGGTCCGGCAGGTGTTTCTTCTGCATCTTCACCCGCAGGAGTTAATTGTGTCATTAACAAATCGTGCAATTTTTGTGCAAGTTCACGATCAAGAGTAATAGTCACAGAATCTTTTTCCGCATCTACACTAACGTCATCATCTTGTTCAATTTCACGAATCATTCGTTTAATAGCTTCTTTTAATTGTTGTTTATTCATAGTCTTTTGTTTGTTTTCTGCATATCCTACAAAATCATATCCGCTACAACCAGCCGTACCTTGACCTTCAGGTGATACTTGTGATGGAAATGGACCGTCCATAGCTTGAGCTGGATAACTTTCACTCATTCTCCAACCACCACCTTTGCTTTTATACCATTTAGCGGCCCAACCATTAGCATAAGCTGAGGGATAGACATCAAATTTAGATCTAGCAGCTGCTTTAGCTCTAGCCCAAAGAGCTGGATTTGTTGGTTTTGGCTTTCTTTTTTTACCGCCTTTTTTTCTTCTTTTCTTTTCAGATAATATAGCTTCTTCTAAACTACTAAACACTTGTTCTTCCAATTCAATGTCAATGGTTTTATTGACCACCGGATTGCTATTTCTACCATCTACTTGTCCATTTGAAGTATTTCCCATAGTTCCGTGCATATTTCCTTTCTTTAAACCCCCTTTTCCAGCTCTAGCTTCGTCGTTAAAACTTTGATCTGGATCGCCAAATCCACTATTATGAGATGATTGAAATTCACTTGCCAATCCAGCTTTTATTAATTTTGTATAATATTCTGGATCTTCTGTTAAATGATCCATAGCGATTTCTTGTGCAATTTCGTGGTCATTGGTATGTTCCATTTCAACTTGAATACCGATGCTTAATTGATTCGGATCAACTTGATTTGTTGGAGTATTATCTCCTACTCCACCTGGAAGCTTAACTAAATTATTAATCATTTTTTAATCCTTGTTGAAATTTTGAAAAGCTTTTACCACTACCTGCGCCTGGATCAATCATCCATCTACGACCTCTCATAGGTTCACTGCCAAGACTTGGATCGTGAAATTTACCATCACCTATATAATGCCATCCCTTATGTAGTGGTTCTGGTTTGCGATATAGTGGTTTGTCTTTTGCAAAATTAGCCATATTAACTCCAATTTCTACGTTGTTTTTTCGCTTCGTGTAAATTGCGCATTATTTCAGCTATAGCTTTTTCTTGTGGTGTACGATAGTCTGGTTCTTTATTTGTACTATCTCCATCTTGAATATCCAACATATGCAACTTACTGTAATATTTAGGATCTTTTTTCAAATTATTTACCACGTTTTGTTTAGCTACTTGTTTGTCCTTTAG
>Ga0172365_10000907_pt1 | contig 20890 bp, 22 predicted proteins | sample LakKivSesite48cm_FD_114535 | JGI IMG/M metagenome (GOLD analysis project Ga0172365, IMG submission 114535) | Sediment microbial communities from Lake Kivu, Rwanda - Sediment site 48cm | ecosystem: Environmental > Aquatic > Freshwater > Lake > Sediment | place: Rwanda: Western Province, Lake... | reverse complement strand
GGAACGCACGCATAGCTGGATGAATCGCTTCCGCCGCATCTTGACGCGGTAGGAGAAGAAACCTGAGAATTATTTGGCTCTGCTTCATTTTGTCTGTGCCATAATTACGTTCCGTTGTTCAGGGTTATTCGGATAGGCTCTAAGGCTGAGAGAAGGCGCTAAATAAGCGAGCCTTTTTAAGCGAGAGATCGTTAGACAGACCTTCTCGAAGGCCGCTGAATAGATAACCAGCATCAGCAGGAAAATATCGTCGGTAAAATTCGTTGTCCGCGGCGAAAAATAGGGCGATGAGAAACCAAAGGGGTTGGAGAAAAGATGAAATGTGCGGGGCGTGAAAAGTGGACTTAATACAGCAGCAACTAAGAAGGGATTTCCTGCATTCTTAGCCGCTTCCGGGAATTCCTGGTTTTCCAGGCCGGAATAGCCTAAATTTAAAAGGCAAGGTGAATCCAAAATTTCAAAGCCACCTTGTTTGGTCTGACACTATCTTCTATCTGAGCTTTTGTCAGGATTGAAAGCAGCTTTTGATGTTTGGATATTTTTGCCTTCAATGCATATAAAGATTCTGAAGTATTTAAATCTTTCGGTCGGTCTCAAAGGTCACTGTGTCTGTTTGGTGTGACTGAATACCAGCAGTTGAGCCTCCCGGGTTACGGTCGCGTATGCGCTCTGATTCTCTCCAGTGCATGCATCAGGGGGTTGAGTTTTATGGTCGTCTTGTAAACCAGAACATTTTCTCCGATACTTACACCTTCTCGTAGGGACTTCTCCGGTACGGCAATCAGAATCTTGTGAAGGGCAAATCGCCTTACTGTCTCTCGCTTGTGGGCCAGATACTCCGGCGTCCAAAAACCGACGATTTCCAGATGTACTTGCATACCATCTTCATGCCTGAAAGTAAAGTCAGGTACAAAAGTCTTCTGACGGTCATACAGAATCTCGCCTTCGCGGGTCAACTGCCAGCCATCACGCAACGGTCCAAACTTCGTGGCAAGAGATTCTTCTATACTGGAGTCAAACTCGTCCGGCGGCGGCAGATGACTGGTGAAACCATCTTTCTCAGAAAGCTCAAGTCTGGCATGACTATTCCAAGGTGTCTGCAAAACGGCGGTTAGCTTCCAGCCTCTACAAGCCAATAAGGCCGGCAGGAACCTTGCGAAATTGACGCCATATAAACGAGTATTACGCAATACCGAAGCCGGGCCGGAAAAGACTATTTCATATTTTGAATGGCCAAGCCTTCTAATCTCGTGCAACAATCGAGCTAACTTGGCATAACGCAGAATACTCTTGAGGTCTTCGGTTGCCACAATGGTCGTAGTCTCTGCCTTGTAAAGACAAGCCTGAAGTTGAGCTACGTTGTACCTGGATAGCAATGCCGCACCATTGGGATATCCCTCAAACGCTTGAAGCCGATGAAAAGCCATCACATCCGAATAAAGACTCTGCTCGATTTCGTCCCACGAGGTGCCAAGTTTCTCTGCAAGCTGCGCTTTTATCATTTTTTCATCATGTTCAAAAAGCCGGTCTGGCTGTGTTACAAGCGGATGAAAGCACGCCACATTGGAAAAAACCTCCATCCGCAACTTTGCTGCTTTGCCAGCGGGATCGGTGTGAAAAGTACTCCTGTCATCCAGCAGTTTGCAGAAGGCTTGAATCCGGTGAATTGGGCACTCGGGTTCGTCAGCAAAAAGTGCCTCGACCTGGCGATGCAGATAACGACGCTGTTGGCCAATGCCCTGGCGGTAGATGGAAAGCATCTTCTCGGCATAATCCACGTAATGCCGGTGCGTAACTTGCCTGAGGCGATCGGGAATGGCCTTGCCACCCCTATAGTCTACGATAGAGTGTTCGCTCGTAAGCATCGCTTTTACGCCTCCTGCGGGAACGTTGAACTTCCTTGGTATTTTCGCAAATCACCTCGTACAAAACAGCACGGGCATTACCTAACCTTCGGAGAATCCGTCCGAGCCGCTGCTTGGCCTGACGTGTAGAACCTTGCCCCCCAATGACTATCGCTACTTTCGCTTCCGGAACGTCCACACCTTCATCCAAGACGCGGTTGGCAACGAGAACCTCGAACAAGCCGTTCTCAAAACCTTCCAGAACAGCTAACCTTTCGCGTTTTCGGGTATGTGACAATATGGTAGGCACCAGGAAACGCTGGGAGACCTCAATGGCCATCATGTTAGAACCGGCAAATACAAGTATCTGCTGACCTTTGTGCAACCTGAAAATATCCTCCAGCACACGCAGCTTTTCGGCAGCGCGAGACTCTATGGCATCCTTCAAGTAATACGCCTTCTGGGCCTGACGAGCTTGCGGGTCTCTGCCTGATTCTTTACATAGATCCTGCCAGGTATAGCCAGGAAGGTTCTTCCGATGAGAAACAATAAATTGCTGGATTATCCGACTGCACTGGTCGTAGGTTGCTTGCTCGCTGTCGTTCAACGCCACTGGAATACGCACCACGTCAAAATCGGCAAGTGTCGAGCCCTTTGCATGCTTAAATGGCATGCGATAAACCACCGGGCCGATGAGAAAATCCAGGTCCCTGTGCAGGCCGTCTGATCTCTCAGGAGTAGCTGTTAGCCCGAGCCGCATGGTAGCAGTACTGAGGATAGCAGCTTCACGATAGCATTTGCCCGGCAGATGATGCTCTTCGTCGAAGATCAACAAGCCGAATCCTGCTCCCATCTTACTCATGTGAATGTAGGCACTATCATACGTTGTTACAGTGACTGGCTTGATGTTAAAGAGGTTATCACCAACGATTCCGGCGTCATAGCCAAAGGCTTTCAAAATCCGCCGGTGCCATTGGTACATAAGGTCACGGACAGGGGCAACTACCAGAGTAGCTATCTTTGTTTGGGCCATTGCCGACAAGGCTATTTCAGTCTTTCCCGTGCCTGTGGGCATAATTATCTGTCCACAACCGCCGGCTTGTATCCAAGCTTCCAGCGCTTCTGACTGCTCTGGACGCAGTTTTGGAAGTATGATTCTTGGCCAAACAATATCGACCGGCTTTGCTACCTCATCGGAAAAGGCAGCCCCAAATTCGCCATTTAAAGCATTGCGTACCTGGGCATAGTGGATTGCATCACAACGGAAGGCGTGCACGCGAGTGTCCCACCTCCAAACACATGGGCCGGCAATGTCAGGTAAATCCGTGTACCTCAGACCTTTCAAGAGCAGGGTCCCGCCATCAAAGGCAAGCGATGCAGGCTTGTGCGACCTTATTATGTCCATCAGCGTATAGCATAACAGGAATTCGCCTCTTTTCTATCATGGTTTTTTGTAGCCGTAACATTTAAATAGGCTGCTGACTTCACGTTTAAATCCAAGAACTAAACCGCTTCGCGGTGGTTTAGTTTCAATACTGCCTACTGCATGTCTTCTTTCTTACGCCGGTTGAGCCTGACGATTTCTTGTCAGCAAGCTATAAGATGCTTCCTGAGAGGACACTCGATGTGAGTGTCCATGTCTATGGGCATAAGATGGAAAGGAAGCATTATGTCAAGGTTACGAGAAAAAATGATCAGGGACATACAGTTACGAAACTTTTCAACTGCGACACAAGACAGCTATATCAATTCAGTGGCAGGTCTGGCTAAGCATTATCGTCGCTCTCCGGATTTAATTAGCCCGGCAGAGATACAGGATTACGTCATATACCTGTTGAAGGAACGTAATCTTGCTATAGGTACGTGCCACGTCATAATTACCGCATTACGTTTCTTCTACTCTGTAACGCTTGGAGGGGACAAAGATAGGGCACCCATCCCGGAAATAAAGAATTCAAGGCGTCTTCCGGAGATTCTAAGTGGCGAGGAACTTGAGAGACTATTTGCCGCCGTAAAGAACATCAAGCACCGTGCACTCTTGATGACCGCATATGGTGGAGGTCTTCGGGCCGGTGAACTGGTGCAATTGAAGGTTACTGATATCCACAGTGATCGAATGACTCCCCACAAATCGTCACACCAACAGACCCCATGTCCGTGAAGTCTGAGCAACTCCACTGGCCCGGCTGGTAATCCTGGGGAAAGAACATTTCTTCTCCAGGGCCTTCTGTTGCCCGCCAGAGCTTGATGCGACGCTGCAGTGTTCGCAACTGCCCATCTTGGTACTTACCGGGAAACTCCCGCTGCAGGGCCGCGAAAATCGTCTTGCCCTCCAACCCACTATTATCCTGCAACAAGGCCTTGATCCACTGCCAATCCTCTGCGAAGGGGCCTCTACGCGTACACCAGGTATGTTCCACCTTCACCTGACTGGGCAGCTTTGCCAAATCACGATACCTCCTGGCGGTCTTCTCACTCATTGCGGCCTTCGCCGCCGCCAACGACAATGCTTTACCGTTTTGCACCTGTTTCATAAGCCTCCTTACCTATTCATCTGTGACCATCTGAGGGCTCCTTGAACAGTCCTATAATTCGCTCAGACAACTGTCTCAGATGGTCGGCCAACATTGCCCAAAAACGGTAGTTTTAATTGTCGTTACCGGTACTTCTAATTGTCGCTGATCATTAGGCGGCAAAATCGGCTTTACCACAATTCTACACACGTGGGACCAGAAGTTACTCAGCCATGTGCGTCTACATTGTGTGATTCCTGCGGGAGTGCTTTCATTCGACGGCGGAAGCTGGATACCCTGGCGAAAGAACTTTCTGTTTCCGGTCAAAGCCCTCTCAAGAGTCTTTCGCGGCAAATTCATCAGCGCTCTGAAGAAGGCATTCGTTAAAGGTAAGCTGATATTTCCCGGTCAGATTGCTGACCTTGCCGTCGAAGAACACTTCTTACAGTCGATTAATCGACTATGGGATAAGGATTGGGTCGTATATTCAAAAGCTCCCTTCAATGGGCCACATAAGGTACTTGACTATCTTAGCCGTTATACTCACCGGGTTGCAATTGCCAACCATCGTATCGTGCAAGTCGAAGATGGTCTTGTGACTTTTCAGTATAGAGACCGTACCGACGGCGACAAATCCAAATCGATGAGAATAAATGCTGAAGAATCTATCCGCCGGTTTTTGTTGCATGTCATTCCAGCCTCGTACAAGCGGATTCGCCATTTTGGTTTCCTGGCAAATCGCTGCAAGAAGCAAGCTCTGGGCAGATGTCGGGAACTGCTTGGTCTATGCCCCGACCCGCCACCGATCCCCGAAGAAACACTACAAGAGAAAATGCTGAGGTTGACCGGGACAGATATTACGGAATGTCCTCGCTGCAGACAAGGCCATATGAAACGTGTTATGGACCTGCCGATACTTGTCGTATGTGCTTTAAGAGATTGGCCGGTCGTGCCGGAGGCTTTCGACACCTCATGAAAGCAACCATATTCGGCTCACATTCGCTTCTTACGCTAAAGATTTTCAGAAGGTCGATGTTTCCGGTCCGCTTCTACAGTCAAAAATGCCATGAAAACCATATGTTGCAAGCAATTCCAAACTGTCGTAATCCACATTACAACCTGCTTCGAAAAAGCACAGGATAGAGAGTTCTCATAAACAACATTATACGAACTCGTTGCAATCCCCATAGAAAAATAGCTTCGAAGCCATCATAGGTCCTGCCGCGATGACCGCAAAGCGGTTTAACTCTTGAGGATTTAATCCGCAATGCCATCCAACTCGCGGGTGCTAAAAGTTTCGGAAGGTCACAGTCTGTACTGGGTACATGCGCTTTGGCCAGAGCATTACGGATTAAACCTTATGCCAAAGGTGAAATCTTTCAAAAATATGACCATTTAGGATAGGAAACGAGCTATTTGACGGCTGATGAGCTCGGTCGGTTCTTTGACAGCATCGACAATTACTCTCACGAGCTAATGTTTCGCACAAGCTATAAATTGGGCTGTAGAGTTGCCGAGTTTGTAGGAATTCAGGTCAAGCATTTGAACTCCAGCAGAAGCACAGTTTTCTTGCCTGCCGAGAATACGAAGACAAAGCACCGTCGAACAGGCTATTTGCCAAAAGACCTGATGAATGGAAACAAGAGCATGCTCAAACAAAAAGCCACTCCGACAAAAAGGACGTTGAAAATCTGGAAGTTGGATGTCTACCTTTTCCATCTTGACCGATGCCGAAATCGGTATTATTCAGAAACTGCATCAACTGTGGACTGGCATTTCACAGTTGATGATGCACGGATGATCAAAGAAGTTGTACCCATCGTAATGAAAGTAACAGACCAATAGGGATAAGCTGAATCGCCAGAAAAGCTGTTGCATTAAATTATCATTGGTGATATAATGATGCCATGAAATGGGAAGAACTACTGCGCATAGTTGCAGATGAACCAGTGTTCTGTACTGGATTCTTGGCTGCAGCAGGCGAAAGCATGACACAGGTACGTCTGCAGTTGAGTCGTTGGGTTGCCGCTGGTAGGCTGATCAAACTCAAAAAGGGGATATACACCTTGGCCGAGCCATACAGAAAAGCGACGCCGCATCCCTTTCTTATCGCAAATGCGATGAAAAAAGCTTCCTACGTCAGCTTGCAGTCGGCGCTATCGTACTACGGAATGATCCCTGAGTATGTCCCTGTTACTACCAGTGTTACATCTGGCAGACCCGAACAGGTCGAAACGCCGGTAGGCCGCTTTGTATTCCGGCACATCAAGAAGGATTGGCTTCGTGATTATAAGCAAGTGGACCTCGGCTCAGGCCAGCAAGCGTTTGTAGCAAGTGCCGAAAAGTCACTATTGGATCTGGCATACTTGACGCCGAATGCGGACAATTATGATTTCTTGAGCGAGCTTAGACTCCAGAATTTGCAGCAGCTAAATATCAGCAGGATGCAGGAACTGGCAGACAAGAGCAACAGTAGGAAACTCCGCCGAACCGCCAGGCTTATCGAGAAATTTGTCGTACAAGAGATTGGGCAGGAACTGTGAAAGATTATCTGAGACAGATTCTAAAGGGGTTGGAGAATCAGATTCTAGCCCGGTGTATCATTAGAGAGTACTTGCAGGCGAGGCTGCTACAATCGCTGCAGGATAAGGCCACTTTCGATACGTGGGTGTTTCAAGGCGGAACTGCACTGCGGTTTCTGTATTCTATGCCGCGCTTTTCTGAAGATCTGGACTTTGCTCTTGTTGAGCCCGGAATGAAAGACAATTTCCGGGAGGTTCTTACAAACGCTCAAAGAGTCTTCCAGGCCGAAGATTATGATGTCAGCGTTAGACTCAATGAGGCCAAGACCGTCAAGTCGGCCTTCGTCCGTTTCAGGGGTTTGCTGTTTGAGTTTGGCCTGTCACCTCATGGGTCAGAGAGTGTTTCAATTAGGGTTGAGGTAGACACAAACCCACCTTTAGGAGCAGGCACACGTTCGACCATAGTCAGACGGCATGTCACCTTGAATTTGCGGCATCACGATAAGGCTTCTCTACTTGCGGGCAAGTTGCACGCGGTGTTGGCTCGCCGGTTCATTAAAGGCCGCGATATTTACGATCTTATCTGGTATCTTTCGGATAGGTCTTGGCCTGCGCCTAACGTTGAATTGCTAAATAATGCGTTGAAACAAACTGGCTGGGCTGGACCGGCGGTGACTCCCGGGAGTTGGCGGCAACTTGCTTGCCAGCGTGTTGAAACGTTTCGCTGGAAGCAGATTATTGAGGATGTAAGACCTTTCCTGGAGCGAGCTGAAGATGTGGCGCTATTGACAAAGGAAAATCTCATAACATTACTGAGACAGTGATGTTCAACACCAAGTTAGGGCCCAGACGGCGCTGTCTTGAGAAAAAGCCAATCGCGCCATAATGGTAGGTGTCGAATTTCTTATAAGAAAAGACAATTATGTAGGAGCCATAAGCACGACATGCGCATAAAAAAAGAGGGCCGCGTTGTGCGACCCTCTCAGGCCGGCATCGTTAGTGAGGACAAGCTTGGTGGAACTTCGTGAAAGGACCGAGCTGCCCAGTGCGCTGCCGGTTTACTTCTACTCCTGCCTTAGATTCGCCATCCCTAATTCACTACGTTTACCCTCCTTGTCATCTGCCTTGGTTCTTCACCCTAGGGTACATTCATTGATACGAGACAGCAGTTCCTCGAATTAAGCCTTGCCAAATCATGTGCTTGTGCTATGCTCTGAGCTCCACGGATACAAATTGAACTCGGAGGATGGTGATGTCTACGGATATGTCTTCTGGTCAGCCAGCCAAATGGCCAGATAGAATATCTGGGGTTACAAGAGAATCCAGGGCGAACTCAAGAAGCTTAACATCAAACTTTCCAAAAGCACCATAGCAAACATCCTTCGCCGAAATGGCTTGCCTACCTCGCCAGACCGTAAAGGCTTAACCTGGCGAGAGTTTCTTTCTCGACATGCAGATGTCTTGCTGTGTGCTGACCTTTTCACCAAAGAGATTTGGACCTTGAAAGGCCTTCAAAGGGCGTTTGTATTCTTTGTTCTTCATCTGCGGACTCGCCGAATCCTGTTGGCTCAAGCAACAGGCTCGCCATGTTCTCTGGGAATGCGAAGATCACAGAATTGAACCTCGGTTTTTCCTCCACGACCGTGATACATGCTATTCTGAAGGCTTTGATGAACTATTGAAGAACGTCAATATCGAGCCAGTCAAAACGCCGTACCAAGCTCCGAATGCGAATGCCTGTGCGGAACGCTGGGTCCACAGTCTTCGCCAGGAGTGTTTGAATCACCTTATCATATTTGGGTTAAGCAGGCTCCAGTATGTTCTGGATGAATACAAACGTTTTTTCAATTATCACAGACCGCACAGATCAATCGGCAATTGTATTCCAGGACAACTTGAACAACGAACAAATGTCGAGCTATCCGATAGCAACAAAGAACGCTCGAAGCCCACCGACATTCAATGTCAGCAGTTTCTCGGAGGGCTGTTGAAGTCATATTACCGGAGAGCCGCCTGACAGCCGGGATGCAGATTGTGTAAATTATCAGCCCACCTCTTCGACTGGAGCCCTGCCCCTACCACCAGCACACGCACGAATTTTTGTACCCTACGGGTTGGCAGGTTCAGCTTGGTATCCAGGGCATAGACCTTGAAGAAGTAGCGATGTGTCCCACTTGGCGGAGCCGGTCCACCGTAGCCAGGGTGCCTGAAATCTGTGTGATACCCTGAATTGAGCCGTCCGGCAACTTTTGGTCAGGCGGGACGTTTTCAGGCAGCTCTTTCTTATCCGGTGGGATATTCCACATAACCCAGTGCACCCATGTTCCCATTGGAGCGTCAGGGTCATCGCTGATAAGTGCAATGCTCTTTGCCCCGTCTGGCACGCCTTCCCAATTCAGTGGGGGCGATACGTTCTGGCCATCAGCGGTGTACTTGGAAGGTATCATATCCCCTTGCTTAAATGCCGGGCTTATTACTTTGATAGTCATCTTCTTGACCTCCCTTTCGGTAGGGACAATTGGCTTCTTTTCCTTCTTGCAGCCGCAAAACAGAATTGCCAATGTCAACAAAATAGACAATCTTGTACGCATGACCGGTCCCTCCAATTGACTCTATTAGAAAGTTGGCCTACAAGTTTGGTCTGGACACTTTGGCGCGCTACTGACCAGTATTATGAACAGGGCCTTATTGGTTGGCATACCAGACCACGAATTCCCGAACGGGCCAGTAATCAGGATCGCTCTTTGGGCGAACTTCCAAATCCTGAAGAGGCAGATAGCCTTTTCCCTTCTTGCCTTTGACTTCTACGATAACGCCCTCAAACTCCACGTCACAATCCTCATGGGCAATTCCCAACACTTCCACCTTACAGCCGACGGGAAACGTGTTTCTGGCCTGCACATCATCTGGGGCAAACGAGTCCAGGTCATCTTCCATCCGCTCAGCCTGAAAGGGAAACTTTAAATTCGCCTTAAGCCATGCAATCCAGTTGCGTGATTTCCATTGTTTGAGCTTCCGCTCGAACGCCTGGATATCACCGCTGTCAAAGTCCCATGAAATGTCATAGTGTTTATCAATCATTGTTCGGATTCTCCTGTAAACAATTGTGTTAAGGATATACGTTCCAAACATCGAGGATGCGCCAACCCTTGTCTGTCTTGCCCACCGCTCCGGAAATGGACCAGCCCTCCCGGCAGGCATCGCTGATATTCTGGGGAACAGAAATTGCAATCTTCTCATCGCCTGAAAGAGGGGATAGGTGCAACTTACCCGTCTCCACAGCCTCGATGGTAAAATAGTCTTCTATCACTTCATCGCAGTCAATTGCGGTACTGTCAGCGTAATCGGTAAGCATCCAGGCTAATTCCTCGCTGGCCGGTAGTTCGTTGGTGGCAGTGGCGCCGCAACTTACTACCTCATCAGCGCTGTCACTGCTAACGTACCCCTTTTCCTTCAGCCACTTGCCCAGCTTCTTGATCACTGTACCCGCCGCCTGCTTTAGCTCCTTGCCGCACATAACCTTACGAATCATAAAGTAGTTCAGAAATTCACTCACATTGTCAGGGATTTTTTCCGGGCCGAAGACCTGGCAAAATTCCCGATGCTTATCGCCCTCTGCATCGTAAAAACGATCGAATAAGGCATTCTCCTGCTTATTGAGGCCCTGATAAGCATAGTTGTTCAGGCACGACTGAAACAAATCGATGATATCTTCGTACTTACGCATGGTCGAAGGCTTCAGGTGCTGTTTTTGTTCTTTGAGGAACTCACTCAGCACTGTCTCAATAGTCTTTTCAGCCGGTGGGGGCAACTTTCTGTTATCCTTACTCATTTCAATGCCTTTCTTGTAGTTTTATTGCCTGCTCAGAATCAACTACATTAATCATTGGCCGCAAAGGCTTGCGCATGGCATTGCCTTTGAATTTGCGAAGGACCGCATCGAAATCCCGGTCAAGCCGAAATTGCTCATCCTTTAATACTTGCCTAAACACGTATTCAGTCCGCTCGGGGAACCGGTCGCGCACTCTCTGGAATACCCAGTAATCAACGCTTTCATCGATTAGATAATCCCAGACTTGCTGCACTTGTTGCGAGGTCAGCGGCTTTTGATTCTCAAAGGCCGAGCGAAACAAGCCATAGCCCACGTAGAACGCCAAGCCGTGCCATCGGTCAAAAATGGCAGCTGTATCTTTGGCTTCGAGTAAGTAGTCCGGCAGCGGGAATTTTACCTCTGGAGGCGGCTGGCCGTGTGTTTGGTGATATAGCTGAGCCCGGGTCAAACCGCTATCAGGAAGGACCATCTCATCTTTCCAATACCGGTCGAACCGGTTAATAGCGGCACCAAGTTGGAGCCCGTCCTCAAACAAAAGCTCTTCTTGACCAAACAGAGTCATCCAGGCCTGATATTGGGCCTCCTGAACCTCAAAACCTTTCTGGATACGAGGGTCATCACTATCAATATGACGACAAAATGGTCTATATATGGCCTGCCGTTTCAACTCTGATACCAAATTTTGTTCCTTGCCAGCTCCTTCAAATCTTTGTTGTATGCCTGAAAGGAGCCAATACTTATCCCACGGTGTTACCCGTGAGAAGAGCAAATCACCGGGTTTGAGGGAACGTACCGCTCCCGGCTTGGTAGCTTTCAAGCGATAGCTGCCTTCACTATCCAAGCCTGTAACATCTACAAAGGGAATTTCTACACCCTCGACAAGGAAGATTCCGTAAAAGGTCTCGGTGTCCCATCGCAACAATCGCTGTTTTTGCCGACCGCTCATATCCCTATGACGCTCAATAAACAGTTGGATAGGTGTTTTTCCATCCAGATGAGTTGCTCGGAAAATAAACTCGTCAGTGGCCTCATAGACAGACAAAGTTCTGTCATGGAATCGCTTTTCCCTTTCCGGTCTATCCAGTTGCTTTTGTACAAAGGACATCCACTCGGCAAACAGCCAGGGGTCATTACGAACAAAATGCACGAGCTTCCATTTTATATCCCCGCCGTCATCTTCGTCATGGATTGTCAGACCCAGTCGGTAAACATCGCAGACAGGGTCCCCACAGCTACCGTCGAAATCTGCTGGTCTTGCGTTGTTGGGAAAGTACCCGTCATGGTCGGCCAAAGGATTTACCAGGCATTTATATAGGTCACCACCGGGGCGGCATCTTGAAATAAGGAACGAGTTTAAGGCTTGGCCCAAATCGGTAGCGAGCTTATTCAGATCACCATGGGGCCGACCAGGATAAATGCCCCGCGTATCCTCAACATATTTGCGAAGAAGTGGGTCGAAGCACTGCGATACGGTACATTCGGCAATTGCCTCTGCGGACGCTTCGTCAAGCTGCCAGAGTCTTTCCTGCAAGCCGTCGCAGAATCCAGCAGGCCAGTTTCGGCTGACAAAGATCTCAAAACCTCTGGCCAGCATCCAGCCCACGGTGGTTGAATCTTCGTTATTGAACTGAAAGGTATCTGTCAACAAGTTATCGCGCATCTGCTGGCAGCGATTGGACAAAACCACTGCCAACTCATGGATTAGGACATCCCATAGGCATGGCATGCGGTGCAGACGTGCGGCGAACAGGTGTCGTGAGGAAGTTGACCCTTTTTGTCCTCGTACCTTTTTCCGTTTTCGGTCACTTCGTTTATCCTTGCGTCTTGACATGCCGGGTCAACCCTTCCTATGCTTATTGACGATCATTCGTTAAACACAAAAAGAGAATGCCTGCAAGCAATGTTTTCCATTTGGTCTGCACGAAGCAACGCCACCGTAACCAGCTGCTGTTAGTATATCGGGTTCGTCTGACAATGCAATCGGCTACGCAAAGTTTTCAAGCCGATAGACCTGGTATGGCAAAGGCAGGTTGGATCAGACAGGTAGCCAAATGAATGGCAGAGGTAAAGGTTTGCCCTTATCCGCCAAATCAGTGGCGACGCAAAAAACACAAGTCTCGGCGGTAAAATTGAACTTGAACTACAGATAAAATTCCCTCGGCCGTTGAGAACTAAGGTTGTTAACAACCACCGGAGAGCTTATCTTTTCTACTGGTTTTCTTCGTTGATTTCCAGCTCAAGTTGGTCGAGCGGTGGATAGACTATCCCCAATGCTGCCAGGAAATGACTATCGTATTCCTGCGGGTATATGAAGCATTCCCACCATGAACCAGTGTAACTGGACAACCTCCCTGCCCAGGCAAAGACCTCCAATAATCCAAACCCTTAAAAAAATCAGTCGTAATAGTCTGACCCGACTTGATTTCAATTGGCACAAGCTCGGCGCCGAGGTCTATAACGACATCTATTTCATGGCCGGCCGAATCTCTCCAAAAATATATGTCTGGCTCAAGACCGCTGTTGTAATAGTTTTTTAGCAGTTCTGACACAACCCATGATTCAAAGACTGCTCCCCGCAGCCCATGAATTCTTAGGTCTTCGCTGCTGCGAATCCTAAGCAGGTAGCAAAGTAGGCCGCTATCAAGGAAATACAGCTTCGGCGCTTTGACCAGCCGTTTTCTGAAGCTCTTGTGGTGTGGCCGTAGCAAAAAAACAAGGTAACTTGCCTCAAGCATGGAAAGCCATCGCTTAACCGTCATACTTGATACCCCGCAATCGGCTGCAAGTGATGACATATTAAGTAGTTGACCACATCTACCTGCGCAAAGCCTAATAAACCTGCTGAAGGCCTCTGTATCGCCAACATTGAGTATCTGCCTCACATCGCGCTCGATGTAGGTGCGGTAATAGTTGGCAAGCCATCTTTGCGGCGCAAGCTTCTTATCGTGTATGCGGGGGTAGCCACCGATAAACAGGTGGTCGAAAAGATCAGCCTTTTCATCTGCCTTCCACATGGGAATTTTTCTGCCGACCGTTGAGATATCCATCATTATTTGGCCTGCGAGTTCCGACCTTGTAAATGGCAGCAGATGAAGTACAGCGCATCTGCCCGCCAGAGACTGACTAACCTTTTCCATTAGCAGAAAATTTTGAGAGCCGGTTAGGATAAACTGTCCTGCCTTGTCTGCCTCATCAACAATGCCCTGGAGGTACGAGAACAACTGCGGCACCCTCTGAATCTCATCAAGAACAACAGAACCAGCGAACTGGCCCAAGAAGCCTCTCGGGTCCTCTGATGCAAATTCCCGGTGGTCTGGATCTTCCAGTGATATATAGTCATGCTTGGCAAAGGCTGCACGCACAAGTGTGGTCTTTCCGGATTGTCGGGGGCCGATGAGAATAACTACAGGATACTCACTGGCTGCCTTTAGCAGGCCCTTTTCCATGTGTCTCTTTATCATACGAATCCTTCCCTTTTCTTACAATTTTAACATTGAATATTGGAACTGCAAGGTGTTCTATAGTTTAGCCAGAGATTTTTTTATAGGAACTCCCGTTTCCGTTATTGCAGTAAGCTAATAATTATGATAATATATTGCCATGAGATGGGCGGATTTGTTATTTAAGGTGGCGCACGAGCCGGTTTTCCGCACCGGCTTTTTAGCTGCAAATGAAACAACTGTAGAAAAGCTGCGTCTGCAGCTAACTCGTTGGGTGAAGACTGGTAGGCTGATCCAGCTTAAGAAAGGTTTATACACTTTAGCTGAGCCCTACAGACAAGTAGTGCCATACCCTTTTGTTCTGGCAAGCGAGGCTGCTGCAATCGCTGCAGGACAAGGGCACTTTCAACACGTGGGTATTTTAGGGCGTAACTGCTTTGCGGTTTCTCTACGGGATGCCGCGCTTTTCTGAGGACCTGGATTTTGCTCTTGTTAAACCCGGAACTAAAGATAATTTCCGGGAGGTTCTTACAAATGCTCAAAGAGTCTTCCAGGCCGAAGATTATGATGTCAGCGTTAGACTCAATGAGGCCAAGACAGTCAAGTCGGCCTTCGTCCGCTTCAGGGGTCGTGTGCTTGGAGTTCGGTCTTGATTGGGGTCCTCGTCTAAAACCAACGCAAAAAAGCAAAACGATGACGATGCCAACTACATTAGCCAGCCAGCAGTTTCTTGCAGGACGGGTGAAGTTATATTCCCGAAACGCGTCCTGACACCCGGCAAGCACATTGTTTGAATCATCAGCCCACCTCTTCGACTGGATCCCTGCCCCTACCACCAGCACACGCACGAATTTTTGTACATAGCCGGGCTCGGTTTGCGAGCATTTACACCACTCATCGGACAAACGTCGACGAAGCGGATTTGTACAGTGAGAACCTTTACCATAACCGAGAAGCTGAACAACTGCGGTGCTCAGCTCGCTCTATTATTTATTGCCCCACTGTAGTCGTGGGATCCCTCGCACTGCTCATAAAGCAATATGCTGTAAACCTGCCTTTGCCGCAGAAGACATCGATTGACCTGCCGAATTTCTTGCTGCGAACCTAAGCAAAAACTGGAAGACTATCTCAAGTCTTCCCTATATTCGTGTCAACTTATCGGGATAGAGATATTGCCTTCAAAAAACAGTTCACACCGCAAGTCAAGCGCAGGTTACATACCACTGTCGATTGTCGATACTATCATTCTCTGGCAAAGCGCTACCAATGACCTAACAAATATAAGGTTACAAAGATGTCTCAACTTCCATAGTTATGTAAGTGCTTGCAAGAAAGGGTATTACGAGCTTTTGAAAAAAAGCTGGGAACAGCGACAAAATATCTATCACAACGGTGCGTCAAGTTGGACATATATGATAAAAGGTAGCCGATATGTAGGCAGCGGTGCACAGGGAGCAATAATGTCGGCTTTCCAACATTGTTCTGAAGCCGAGGGCCGGTCTTGACAAATCAAGAGCAACGAAATACCTTTAACTCTAACTCTTTAATTGGTCTATAATGTTTACTGTTTCCAGTACATAAAGTCAATTTCGAAAACTGAACAACAGTTTCAAAATACTTATCTACTTGACCTCTTGATTTCACAAAGTAGTTTCTTCCTACTGACCGAGCAAACTCTCCAGATGTTCGATGATTTCCGGAGCATCCTTGGTCTGACATAACGGCCTCAGTTGCTCAAAAATATACCCCCAGTCCAATCGGTCCTCCTGCCGCACCAAAATAGTATCAACATCCGCCCAGTCCCTGGGCCGATCCGCAAATGATTTGAGTACTACCAGATCTTCAGCCGAACAAGTTGGCTGAGATAGACCCGGAAGAAATTCATACCGAGTCGCTCTCGATACTAACCGTTCTTCAAAACTAATCCTGCCCAGCGCTATGTCTATCGGAATTCCTTCGTTAGTCACAAGCAGTAATACTCGATGCTTTAGGGCAAACTCACGCGCATCAGGTACACGTCCGTTGTACAGCCTCAGTAATTCATCTATGTAACAGGCCTCTTGGCCGAACCCCGTCAAAATCGTAAGGTCAATGTTATTGGTTAGTCTTGGTTGCCCCCAACGCTGAAGTGCAATCCCTCCAATAAAGCAATAACGCCAGCCGCGCCCAGCCCAAAAGGTTATCCAGCTCCGCTGCTACCCGGAAAAGCGACTTCATTGCAGGAACCTTGCGAAAAGACGCTGTTGTTCCACAAGACCCGATGTTGATGCAGGCGGACAACGACGCAGTGCAGACTCAAAAGCATCCGATAGCAACTCTATCGCCGCGGTGGTGTCGCTGTGACGGATAGCTTCGGCACGCAACCGTTCCAGCACGGGACCAGCACTTTGCCATCCTGCTACCCATCGCTGAAAGTAATCATTTTCTTCCGTAATCATAATTATATTTTACACATAATAGGTGTTCTTGTGTAGCTGAAATTTCGGGCAAAACGTCTCCCGAACTGCCTAACTACCTGACAAGGGTACGAGTTCATATAGTTATTAGTTCATAGACTCCGAACTATGAACAATGAACTATGGACTGTTCGGACTTGAACCACCGCAGGAAAGGTAATGGCAGAGACTGCTGCTCAAGCACGAAAAGATGCTTACGTTGTCGTGGGATGGCGGCATAATTATCTACAAACGTCTGTCCAAAAAACCCAGGGCGGTACATCCTTGGCACATCAAAATACAATCTCATTAACATCATCAATCAGCAAGGGTGGAGTATGAAGATACCGGGTGGCATTTCGCTTGGCCTCTATATCGTGGTACACACGCTCAACTTGCTCAGTTGACATTCCGGCTGCGGCAGCCACATCAGTGGGCGAAACCCCATGGTTTTTTCCGTACAAGCACAGATCGAATTTATCGTAGGGCACCGAGAAATAGAATTCCTCCTGGCTCTGCGGCATTGAATACGTATCTGTCGTTGGCGGGCGTCTCCGGATTTCCTCAGGTATACCAAGGAATTCCGCCATCTGATAGACCTGAGTTTTGTAAAGATGCGCAATGGGTTTCACGTCCGCGGCACCATCACCGAGCTTGACAAAAAAGCCTTGGTCATATTCCTGGCGGTTCGGCGTTCCTGCCACAGCGTAATTTAGCCTGTCCGCGTGGTAATATTCCAACATCTTGCGCGTTCGCTGTTTGAAGTTAGTGGCTGCCACAATCCCAAGATAGGCAGAAGGTGTTAGTCGAGCCTTTATTTGCTTGCCTTCAGGTGACTGCACTACCACCGAGAATACTCGGTATCGATCATCATCCAAGACAGTAGGAAGAACTATCTTGCACTTAAAATCAGGACCATATTGTGGGATCACACTCTTTATCGCTTCATCCCGACGTCGATAACAACCCACAGCCTCCAAAATGCCAGTGATCTCCTCGTGAACCGTACGGATGTCTAAATGTTCAGCTATGAGTTGGCCGAGCCTCGGCGTCTCTTGTGCCGAATCTTTTTCCGGCATAAATAAGCCCAATACACGTTCCTTACCCAAGGCGCGCACACAAAGGGCACCAACAACGCTGCTGTCGATACCGCCCGAGAGTGCGACTATCACACCTCGCTTTTTCAATTGCTTCAAAACGATGTTGCGCACGGCTTCGGTTATCCGGACGGTCTCCGTCGCGCAATCCAACCTGAGATCTTCCACAGAAAAGGGCTTTTTGCTGGCCATTTTTATCGCTGAAGCTCCCTATCTTTCAGTTGCTTTTTGTCGATTTTACCGTTCGGCGTCTTAGGCAGGCTGTCCATAAACTCTACAAACTTTGGAACCATAAACGTTTCCATGTTCTCTGCGCAGTACTTCAATACCTGCCTTTCGCTCAACTCTGTGCCGGGCGTTGGAACAACGAAAGCCTTGATTGCCTGACCCAAAATCTCGTCAGGTACTCCGATGACGGCCACTTCCGCCACACGCTCCATGCAACAGATAATATTCTCCAGCTCCTTGGCACTTATCCGTTCACCTTTGCTTTTTATCATGTCATCTTTTCTGCTCAGGAAATAGAGGAATCCCTGGTCATCTTTGCGAAAATAGTCGCCGGAATAAAGCAGCCTTTCACCGGGATACCGTCCATTTCGGTACGTTTTGGCGGTTAGTTCTGGGTCTTTCCAGTACCCTTGCATAACGTTCGACCCCCTTACAACAAGTTCCCCTCTCTGGCCTGGAGCAACTTCGTTTCCATGTTCATCTACTATGAACACCTCACAATTTGGCATAGCTTTACCAACGGATAGTGGCTTTTGGTCGAGTTGTTCCGGGGGCAGGTAACAGACGCGTATGCACTCGGTCAGCCCGTACATCGAAAATATCATGACCGAAGGGAACAACTCTCTAAGCCTGCGAATATGCTCTGCAGGCAAAGCAGCTCCCGCGCTGGTCATATATCGAACGGTACTGAAGTCGTACTTTTTAATGTCTTGCAGCCTGAGCAGCATAGCTGCGATTGTCGGCACGAAGGGGAATCCGGTTACTTTGTGTTGTGGGATGATTTCCAGGACATTGTGAATAAACAGAAAGGACTTTTCGAGGACCACTGTGCCGCCGAACATAAAGGCCATAAGGACCTGGTACAGACCATAGCCGAAAGAAAGTGGCAGAACATCCAGAATGACATCTTCCTCAACGTTGTCGATATACTGAATGATGCTTCGGGCTGCCGAGATCACGTTATGGTGCGTAGACATCACGCCCTTTGGCTCACCCGTCGACCCGGAGGTATATATAAGAGTAGCCAGGTCCACATCGATACAACGCGGAAACTTTTTATCATTCTGCTCTGCGGAACTGGCTGCTATGCTGCCTATGTTTGAAAATAGGTCGTCCCAGCTTACAGATGAGCGCGACAATTCTCCAGGGATTGCACTTTTTTGCCCTACCCATATTATTTTGCAGTCTTTTGGCCAGTTGCTTAATGCATCGCAGACAACTTTGGCTTTGTCTGTATGGGCTATAAGAATGCCGGCATCTGAGTTTTCCAAAATGTATCTGAGTTTGGCTCCTTTGCTGGAGCTGGCCAATATTACAAAGAGGCCACCTGCCTTTAAGGTGCCGTACAGCGAAATCACGGTTTCAGCAGAATTGTCAAGCAGTATGGCAACCCTATCTTGGTGCCGCAAACCAATATTGAGTAAAGCAGCAGCCAAATGGTCGGTGTGCTGGTCAAGTTGTCTATAAGTCCAGCGTTCCTGTCCGCAAACAAGAGCAACCTTGTCAGGAAATCGGCGAACAGAACGGCGGAGCCAATCGTGAACCAGGATTGGGTCAAATTCGATCATTCACAAATGTCTCCGCAAGGGCCATGCTATCGAGCTCACTAGGCTTGACTTACCCGCTCAAGTGTGGGTGGTAATTGTCTAAGATGCTTTGTTGCATTGTATTTGGCATTAAAATCCCTTATAGCTCTTTTTACCTGTTCCTCAGTTAGGTTCATAGTTTCGCAGACTTCTTTAATAGGAGCACTTTGTTCCCACGCATAAAGGAGAAAATCGAGCTTGGCAAAAGGTACGCGGAAAAAGAACTCTTGGTCGGTCACGGGAAGGCTAAAGGTATCCGGACTTGGTTCTCGATTCCTAATTTCTGGAATCACTCCGAGAAAGTCAGCAAGTTGATAAATTTGGCACTTATAAAGATGTGCGAGTGCTTCCATATCCGTACCGCCATCGCCGTACTTACAGAAATCGCCAAGAATGAACTCTGTTCGATTGGTCGTTCCGGCCACGATTAGATTGCGCCGTTCGGCCTCTGCATATAGATGAATCATACGAGCTCTGATCTTGATGCTTGCAAAAGCTGTAATGGTTCGGAATTGCTCCAAGCTTAAACGCCTCTTTTCCACAGATCCATCCACCAGCTTTACTTGGAGAACATAAAAATTGAAAGAATCCCGCTCAAGAAGATCAGTGGGCAGCACTATATTGTATTTGCAGCCAGGACCATAATCCGGCATCAAATTCTTGATAAATTCGTTACGCCAATTGTAGGAGACCACACTATCTACGGTAGGTGTAATATCGATCTCATGAAATTCTATGCCGAGGGCCTCAGCATGGGTGATTGCGTACTGACTGCTTATCGGATTCGATTCCTTTTCAGGTAGAACCAAGCCGACTACCTTATCTCTACCCACGGCCCGTACAGCAATTGCCGCCATTACCGCAGAATCAATACCGCCGCTTAATCCGATTACGACACCATCACGCTTCATTGCGCGTACTTGTTGTTGGATGAATGAGCAAATACGCTCAAGCTCACTCTCGCAATCGATTTTGAGGATGTCTTTGTGAAAAACCACGTTAACGTTCCGAACACACACTCTCAATTACCGTACTTGTTGCGAAGTTTGCTGAGTAGTTGACCGGCTGTGGGGTGGATTGCAGCTTAGCTTCCTATCTATGAAGCGGGCGATATTTCTGAGACTATCCAGATTTTCGGGAATTAGCTCCTCGTCCTCGATTTTGATGTCATAGGTTTGCTCGAGGAACAGCACGAGCTCTAATATCCCCGTTGAATCGACAATGCCCTGTTTTAGAAACGAGGTGTCATCTTTAAGTAGTTTCCCGTCCCCAAACAGAAAGTTTTGTATCACAAAATCTTGTACAGTTTCCATATAGCCCATTTTAATGCCCACTCCTCTAAACTTCCAAGCTGCCAGTTTCTTTCATATATATTGTCGGTAAAGTCCTCTTG
>Ga0172365_10000906_pt1 | contig 20916 bp, 22 predicted proteins | sample LakKivSesite48cm_FD_114535 | JGI IMG/M metagenome (GOLD analysis project Ga0172365, IMG submission 114535) | Sediment microbial communities from Lake Kivu, Rwanda - Sediment site 48cm | ecosystem: Environmental > Aquatic > Freshwater > Lake > Sediment | place: Rwanda: Western Province, Lake... | reverse complement strand
TGGCAACCTCAGCTATCGTCGTCGACTCGTCTACACTGGTTACTCTGCCGGTCATGACCTTGTCCACCCTCAACTCCGTCCCTGGAACATCTGGAAGACTCTTTATCAAATCCGCAGCCGTGATTATCCCTACCAACTTCCCGTTTCTGAGAACCACAAGCCGCCCCTTACGTTCAATCATGGTCCGCGCCGCTTCCTTGATCGTGGCGGTAGGCCTTATCGTAACCAGTGGAGAGGACATGACCTCCTTGACCTTCACCTTCTCCGGGTCCAAGCCCTTAGCCAAGACTTTGCTGAGGAGATCCCGTTCTGTGACTATCCCCTTCGGCTCATCCCTCTCCAGAATCACTAAGCTTCCAATGTGCTTCTCGCCCATGACCTTCGCTGCCTCGGCCATCGTGGCACCGGCACTTATTGTGACGACATCTTTACTCATTATCTCGGAGACGAAGCTGAGCTTCTTCAACTCCGCATATGCTCTGTCAAGAAACGTGGGAAAATCTCTTCTCAGATCCCTTTTCTCGGTCATCCGAGAACCCCAATATAAGTTATGGTGAGTCTTGATTTAAGTGTTGACGCATAATTTGGTAATCAGTAGAGGCCGCGAGGTTGGAGAAGACGAGATTACTCTTGGTCCACGGAGGAACAAAGCGACTAAGCCAACTGACTCAACTGGTTCAAGACCAGGGGTTCGAGGTAATAGTCTCCAAGATTCCCAGCACGACAGATACTGGATACAGGGCTGTAATATTCGCTGGCGGAACCATTCCAGCAAGGAGTTATCGGGAGGTCAAGACATGGTCGAGGGAATTCATCCGCGGCCTCAGAGTACCCTTCCTCGGAATATGCCTCGGGCACCTGATGCTCGGCCTCGCCTACGGCGCAACCTATAGAACTCTTCCCGAAGGAGAGTATGGGCCCACACCGATTAACTTTGAAGAAGAATTCCCCCTCGCGCCTAGAATAAAGGGTCTCACGGTCTGGGAGGACCACCGCCACGAACTCGTTCACCTCCCATCTGAACTCAGGAACTATGCGTCCTCTCAAACCAGCAGAGTCCAAGCAATCAAGCATATTGAGAAGGATCAGTTTGGGATACAGTTTCATCCAGAGGCCGAGGAAGAGACCGGGGGCCTAATAGTCTTGGAGACTTTCCTGAGAATGGTTCGACAAAGCTGAGGCCCCTCGGTCATCAGGCTCTGAACCAGTCGAACATGAGATACCGAACCTGACCCACCTTCCTATTCGGGACAGCTATTATGAAACGCTTCCTGACAGTCGTCGCTAGGCGACCCGCCCGGACGATGTCCGTTGAGGTAATGTTCTCCCCAGGCTCCTTGACAGAGACAAGATAAGGGGCGTGATCAATCCCGGGGCCGTGCTCGTAGACCGCGAATTCGCAGCCGAACTTTATCCCGGATAGGACGGTCTTCCCGTGGAGCCTCAGGTCTCGATAGACCATGTAATCCCTCTCAAACCCCTCGTAGACTTTTCTGGCGCGTCGGCGAAGCGTACTCTCGGTCAGGTTGCGTCCCCTAGAATCCTTGACGCGGATCATCCCTTTCTCGAGGAGGAAGACGCCCTCTATGAGGTCGAGTACGAGGGGTACATCGAACTCGCCAAGCTTCGGCTTCGAGACCCCCACCGGCTTGCCATAGAACCCTTGCGCGTAGAGTCCTCTACCCTCTTCGACATTCCAGACGATGAGATGGTCCTCGACGAACTCGGCTGTTGGCAGCTTCATTTCTACCCGCCTAAGGCGAGAATCCTGATGGAGTCAATGGCGTCCTCAGCCTTGTCCGACATATCCTCTAGAAGGCCGGCCAGAGACCATAGGAGAAGAATAGTTCGGGTCTCCAGCTTGGACTCGAAGATCTTGAACTCCAACTCCCGGTAAAGCTCGTCTACGGCGTACTCAGCCACCTCAACGTTCTGAGCCATATCAAGTGCCCTCTGCCTGTTGTAGCTGAGGCTGAGAACCGTCTCCCTAAGGTTAGTGACAGTCCTCAGGACATTCTTGCTCAGACTGAGGATGCCTTGCCGCACGTCCTCGCTGACATCGACTTTATGTTTGGTCATGTAGTTAACTCGGTATGCAGCGCCCTCGCAGTAGTCCACGATTTCCCCCATCTGCATAGCTAAGTGCAGGAAGTCTTCCCGGTTCAGAAGGAGCATCCCCGACTCCGCCAATTGAATTATCAGGACGCGTTTCTGTTCCGCTGCCTCGTCCTTCAGGGTCTTAATGCGAGCTATTCTAGAGTCCATCTCCTTGGGGTTCTGGTCTGCAAATTCAGAGACCATGTTAGTCAGCTCCCGGACAGCTTCCAGGATTCGCCTAATGTGCTCTTGCCCTATGTCAAGTACTAAGCGTCGAATCTGCTCCTCAGTCTCCCTCGGGAAAGCCATGGCGCTGCGCCTCAGAGTATGTATAAGAAAAGGTTCCCGCCTAGTCTAAAAAGGATATGTATCAGACTAGAATACGCGGGTCCTCCTTAACTACGTTGAGGACGACATTTGTCACGGTGCGGCGAATTGCCGGTATCTTCAGCGTATCCTTTATGAATACGTTCATCGAGGTTTGGCTCTTGAACCTAGCTAGGACAGCGACATCGAACTCCCCTGTTATGTCGTAGACAGCCATTACTTCAGGGGATTTCGCTATCTGTTCTTCGACGTCTGTTAGATGCTGCCCTTCTACCTGAACCAGAATGAGGGCCATTAGGCCGTACCCAAGCTTTGTGTGGTTCAATAGGGGGATGTAGCCCATGATGACGCCGGCCTCAGTCATCTTGCGGACTCGGTTGTAGACAGTCCCTGAGGCAACGCCTAGCTTCTCCGCCAACTCCCGGCAGCTCCTTCGGGCGTCTTCGCTTAGGAGTGATAGTATCTTTATGTCCAGTTCGTCGAGTGTATTGCTACGCTGTCTGTACATTGGACACGCCTTCCAGCTAGAAAGAAGGCTAAGAGTCTAAAAACCTTATGATTGTCCTCCCCAAAGGAAGGCCTCCAGTTTCAAAATACCTACAACATCGTCAAACCTTATTCCCAAGGCATCCAAGACCTGCTCAAAGGTCGACTCAAGATATTCAATGTACTTGGCCGCATCCACCATCTTCGACTCCGCCAGCTGTAATGGACTCACTCCGAGGTCGTCGGTAGTCTTCACGAAGGAGATGATGTCCCCTGGCTTTATCTCGTATCCCATCTTGGCTAGGAGGAGGGCCGCCTTAACGTGTTGGGGGGTCGTTTTCTTGTATTGACTAGGCGGCTTGCTTATCATGACGTTGAAGGCTAAAGCCTCCAAGGGGTATTCCTTGTTCTTCACCTTCGTGTAGCAGTTTCGCACGATGCCCTTGATGGTGTTCTTGGCTTTCTCGAAGTCCTTCTCCGACTTCACCTCGCCCAAGGTGCGCGTCATCTCCATGAAGGCCTGTTTCAGGAAAGGAGGCATGTGACGCTTCTTCCCCGTCATCCCCTTTATGTCGACGTTCCCATCAGGGTAGACGCCCAGATAATTCTTCTTCAGGGTGGAAAAGACCGCGTAGCGGTACGTCTTGTCCACCTCCAACTCCAAGGAGAGCTCCTCATCCGACCACTTCACCAGCTCATCGATCTGGGCCTCAGTTGGGGCCTCCAAGAAGATGCTGTCCGTGTCCCCGTAGACGACCTCTATGTCGAGGGACTTCGCCTTATCCACGGTCTTCTCGATAGCGTCCCTACCGATGGCTGTCACTGCCTCGGCCAGCGGTGGGCAGTAGAGACTGTAGGCCTCAGCCCCCATAACACCATAGGAGGCGTTCAAGAGGACCTTGAGGGTGAGTTGGACGACTCCGTAGAGGGTCCTCAGGACAGGGTCGATGGTCTTGTCCTTCGCCTTCCTCTTGTACCAGTGGACCCTCACATCACGGAGGCTACCTATGACCAAGCTGGATAGACCATGGTTTATGGTACAGACCCAGTGAGGTAGGCCGGGTATCGTCCTCTTCCTGCACTGGGGGTGGGGGCATAGGATCGTCTCGTAGCTCAGGTTGGAGACTTTAATGATGCTCGGATATAGGGACGCGAAGTCTAGAACCGCGACGTTGAAGTGAACCCCCGGAACCGGGTCAACGACGATGGCTCCCTTGTACTTCTTCCCCTTGATCACCGCCGTGGAGGCTACCTCCCCCTTCATTGCCAGAATATCTTGGGACCTTGGGATGAGGTAGTTCAGGCGTCGGTGTTCGAAGTACATCATATTCTTTATCCAGCTTGAGACGCCTTGGCGGGTTAGGTCTTCCATGGGGAGCTTTGTGATCCGGACTAGGACTAGGATCAGCTTCATGACCAAGTCCTCGTCGAAGGTCGTCAGGCGGAGGGTCAGCTGAGAGTCCTTGAGGCAGTAGGCTGCAAGAGCGTCATAGGGCATGTCGGCGACTATGGCGCCCAACTCCTCTTTGCCCTCGCCCAAGACGGCCTCAGATACTCCATTCAGGCTTAGTTCCGTGTATTTGGCGCTGAAGGCGTAGATCTGGATGGAGCGGTTGAAGAAGAACCTGTAGAGGTCCACGTGGACCCCATATTTCAAGAGGCATTCACGAGAACCCACCGTGATAGGTATAGAGTCTTTTGAGAATCCTAGGTTGAGGCCTCGATGATAGAGGTAGTTGATGTCGAAGTCGTCCCCGTTGAAGGTCAGCACAACCGGATAATCGAGGAGAACCCTGTAGATCTCCGCGATCAGCTCTGCCTCATCGTCGAAGTACTCAACCTTGGCACCATTGACGGATTTGGAGCCTTCACTCATCCCCTTCCTTCGAAGGAGGAGAACCCGTTCGACGCCATCAGAATCCACAAGTGACGCGGCGACGACCGGCTCTGAAGCCTCCCTTGGGTCGGGGACACGGTTTTGTACTGAGGCAGCCACCTCTATGTCCAAGGCCACTCTACGGATACTCGGTATCGGAGTCTGAAGGAGGTTGATCCAGTGGTCAACAGATTCCCTAAATTCCTGTGCCTCGCCTGCGAATACCTGCCTTACCTCTGCAAGCACGTCTTTTGGTATGTCTGGATGAATGGGGAGTAGGTTTCCCTTCTGAACTGAGTAGGGCATCCCAAGCAGTATCTGGCGGTCGTAGATGTAGCAGTCATAGTAACGGATGTCCGCCTCCCAAGCCTTGGGTATGATATCCCTAATCGTCCCCGAAGACCTCCCCCCAATCGAGAGGGGGTCCGTAGCCACGATCTTGGACATGGTCGCCTTCTTGGCCTGTAGGGGATCGTACTTCTCAATCGTCTCTACATGGACTAGGCCGGGGTGGTTGGCGAGGTTAGTTTTCTTCTTCAGCTCCTCTGGTGGGAGGTCTGAGAGGCAGTAGGGGAGATGACCCGTATTATCATACCAGAAGTGTATTCGACGGGTCTCGGGCTCGTAAAGGCGGAGATAGGCGGCTCTACGGTCGCCGTCGTATCCCGCGGATAAGATGTAGCCCTTCGCAAGGTCTTGAGTCGGCTGTGGTATGAAGGCTGGGAACTTCGTAGCCTTCATCTTGTCTTGTTCTTGGCTCTGTATCTGTTGGGAAGGCTTTAGATCAAAGTTATCTGAGGATTCTAGGCCTACTTTCAAATATTGCCCCTCGCGAGGATAGAGAAGATACTCACACTTAGAGGGGTACCGACCATATAAATCGTTGCAGGTTCGAAGCGACGAAGGAACGATGAGGTGGGAACGAACTCGAATCAGCTGAAACCTTCCAGGGACACTGTTGCGATAGGCATTGAGGCCCTCAGCTTGGTCGAACTGGAGGGAATGACCCTCAGGGCCGCCGTGGACAGAGCCGCCCTCCAACTCCAAGTCAAGGAAGCCCCCCTGATAAGGGAGGCTAGGCGGCTAGCCTTTGAAACCCTCAACAGAAAGAACATCCTCGACATGGTCCTTAAGAAGGCCCTCGCGCCAGCGGAGTTGGATAGCTTCAGGCTGGGGGTTCAGGCCTTTCTGAGAATCTTCACCTACGAAACGAAGGTCTCCCCACAACCAGTGGAGTCTGCCCCTTTCGTCGAACTTGGTAGACGCATCCTAGGCTGGAAGGAGTTGATACCTGTGGAGCAGGCCCTCGGAAGGATAGCCTCCATTAACATGGAGGAACTTCGAAGCCGCGCCTACGACGACGAGGGTGTGACGTTGAGGACGCTCAATCCCCTATGGTTCGTCAAGTATACCATCCGAACCTTTGGGCGATCTGAAGCACTGCGGCTACTGTCAACCTCTCGTCGAAGGGGCCGTGTCTTCGTGCGTCTGAATGTAGTTCGAATCGAGGAATCGGCGATTCTCAGGGAATTGATGTCAAGAGGCATTGTACTCAAGCCCCTTCAAGGGCTTCCCAGCTTCTATGAGGTTATCAAGGCAAGGGAAGGCCTACGGAAATGGATTCTCGCCGGACTGGTGCGGCTACAGGATCTTCCTTCAACCCTAGCCGTAGTGGCCTCCAACCCGAAGCCCGGGAGGAGGGTCCTGTTTGCCAGCGCGTCACCTTCGACAGCAGGAACCTACATGGCGCAACTCATGATGAACCAAGGGGACGTACTAGTTCTTGACGGCTCGGAAGAACGTCTCTCCAGAGCCCTAGGAGATGCTTCAAACGCCCACCTTTCCATTGTGAGGACGGAACTCGCCAAGGATTCTGCCATCCCTAGCCTTCAGGCGGATACGGTTATGCTCCCGGCGCCGAATAGTAGAACTGGAGTCTTCTGGAGGGAACCCTCCCTCAAATGGCGCGCTCAGCCTACCACAATAGAGCATTTCGTCGAGGCTCAGGACAGACTATTAGACATATTCTCCGAGCATGTATGTGAGGGGGGAGACTTGGTTTATTGGACGAGGAGCGTCGCTGTCGAGGAGGACGAACTGGCTGTGGAACGGTTCCTCCGGAGACATCCGGAGTTTATCCTCTCTGAGACCTCGTCGAAGATTGGGGTTCCGGGTCTGAGGGGGCAGCGTCAGAGTCAGCGCCTCTTCCCTCATCTCCATCTATGTGATGGAGCCTTTGTAGCGCGCATGACGAGGCAGAAGCTTAAGCTGGTTTAAATGGGATGTTTCAAATCCATTTTTACTCTTAGAATGAGGAATAGTTTTTATCTAGACTCGTAAATAAGCAGTCTAGGGGAAATAAGATGCCTTTCTGTCCTAAATGTGGAGCCGACGTCTCTGAAGATGCTCGATTCTGCCACGATTGTGGCGCAGCCCTAGGAGAAGTCAGAGTAACACGCCCCTCTGAGGAGAAATATGAAAAACGTGAGAAGGATGAGAAAGGGGAGAAGCGCGAGAAAGGAGAGAAGCATGAGAAAAGGGGCGACAGAGGCAGCCCCCTAATGGGGGGTCTCGTCCTGATATGGTTGGGAATAACCTTCTACCTAGCGACTCTGCGCGTTATTAGTTGGATGGACTGGTGGGCCTACTTCCTCCTAGGCCTAGGCGGCATCCTCCTAATCCAAGCTGTTATCACTGCAGCCTCAACTGGAAGATCGGGGACTATGTATGGCCCCTTGATCGGTGGGGGCGTCCTCTTACTCATAGGTGCGACATGGATACTCGGTATCCGGAACTGGTGGCCTTTGATACCCATCGCCATCGGCATAGCGATAATAGTCTCAGTCCTCCGGGAGAGGATGCGGAGCCCGAGACCCTAGAGGAACCATCTGAAGAGGGCCCTGTAAAGGACGTGCTCAAGGATTGTCCGTCGATTCGCCCTGCCGAAGACTCGGAAATAGTTCTTCCCCATGGCTTCAATCATGTCCCCGATATCATACCTCGGCAGGATGGATGTCGAGACTACTAGGCGACCCCACTCACCACGCCCCAGCTCGTGAAGCATCCTCATCCCTCTCCCAGTCTTAACCTCGAAGAGTAGGTATCATAGTTCGGCACAACGTACGGGAAGTTGTCCCTCTGCTGGGCAAAAGCGCCCTCCGTGGCCGTGTACATCTCCACGAGGGGGGCCTCTCCATAGAGGGACTTCAAGATTTCGGAGTACTTAGTCTGTATTTTGGCCACACTCGTGCTGAAGATGACCTTCAGCTCCCACAAGTCCTTAGGGTAGGTGCCATGTCTCCGCTTAAGGTATCTCCCGAAGGAGACCTGGACTGGAGCAACACCGATTATGCTGATAACGTTCTCGTCCTTGGCTCTCTTGTAGATGAGTTCGAATCTTCGCTCCCAGTCCCTCGAACTCAAGCCAGTTCTCAGGGCATCTATCTCTTCCTGTCTCGGTATGAGGGCTAAGCCTCTGAACATGGGGTTCAGCCTAGCGTATGTGCCTGAGCTGTAGCCATAGACGAGTTTCTTGTCCGCTTGATCTAGGACCTTGATGTTCGACGGGAAATTGAGGTTCAATACCCGCCCCTCAAGCATGGAGGGGCCACCGCTCCTGACAGCGAAGTTCAGGACCGCCCGTGTCCCACACTCGAATATTTCGCTTAGATGCCTACTTGTAACCGGGAAGACCTTTGGGTCACCGGTTGAACCCCGCGTTAAGACCCAGTTTGCGGGCTCTTCAGAGAGGAAGGCCTTGTAGTTACCGTGCTGGACATCCTCTAGGTAGGGCGTGATTGCTCTGTACGTGATTACGGGGAAGCGATCCCTATACTCCTCGATGGAGTCGAATTCCCCAGCCCCAAACCGCTCCCCATACTCTGTCTTGGCATACTCCTTGAGGAGGCTGTCGAGAACCTTCATCTGATAGGCTTGGGGGTCCATGATCGAGTTCTCCCAAGACGTCAAGGATTGCATGAACCTATCTAGGAACTCGGCCCTCAACTCACCATAACCTATGCTCAGACTAACCTTAAAACATGTCTAAACCATTGTCAAACAGACATGACCCAGCAAGAATTGCTTGATGTTGGCCCGAGAACATCTTCGGCAAGATTGGTTAACACATAATGATTATTCCAGAGTATCCAGTCCAGCTCACATACCTGAAAAGGAAAAAGAGATGTTAAAGCGTCTGTAGTTTTTCCATGACTATGTCTATCTGCCTCATTACATCAGGGGCCTCCGAGGTATACGGGCTATAGTTATTCTTGCAAACCTGAACCCTCCTCAGAACTTCCTGAACATTCTCCTCTGTCGGATTCTTGAGGAGTTCCCTCGCCTCAGTCAGCATTTTTATGCCTCCCGAGACTATGCCGCCCACCATCCCGTCATAAGGCATGTAGCCGTTAAGGATGCCCACAAGGGCCTTTATCGCTTCTGAAGCCTCATTAGCGGTAGACATGGACGTCGACCTGCCAATTCGTATCTATATTAAGTTTAAAACATTTACCTTAAAGTACTTGTAGAGCCTCCATCGATCTCCTTGAGTTGAGCGTTCACCATCTCTGATTTCCAGTGTTTCCCGTGAATGTTCAAAACCTATTTGAAATAGCTTGATCAAGATTTACAATAGTTACTCGCCACCAAATTATGAGGAAATTGGAAAGATGGAAGAAGTTTTTATTTCTTCTTCAAGACCTCTTTGTTTACGATAGCTGGTGGCACCTCGCCCTTCAGGCCCGCGACTATGTTCTCCGCAGCTAGCATAGCCATGGCGGTACGAGTCTCTATGCTCCCACTCGATATGTGTGGAAGGATAACGACGTTGTCCATCTTGAGGAGTGGGTTTCCCTTCTCGATGGGCTCATGCCAGAAGACATCCAGTCCGGCGCCTGCGATACGTTTCTCCTGCAAGGCCTTGATTAGGGCAGGCTCGTCGATGATTGGGCCTCGGGCATTGTTTATGACGAAGGCGGTCTTCTTCATGAGGTTGAACTGTTTCTCACCGACGCTGTGGCGCGTCTCTGGGAGAAGGGGAACATGTATCGTGAGAAAGTCGCACTGTCTAAGTACGTCCTCAAAGGGCATGTACTCGATGCCCAGTTCTTTCTCGGCCTTCTCGTTCCTGATGACGTCGTAGTAGATGAGCCTCATGTCGAAACCTTTCGCCCTCTTCGCAACCGCGAACCCTATTCTCCCTAGACCGTAGATCCCGAGGGTCTTACCGCAGACATCGGACCCCACCATCATCATAGGAGTCCAAGGAATAACCCACTTACCCGCGCGAATATACTTGTCCGCCTCCACGATACGTCGAGCCACCGCTAACATCAAGGCGAAGGCTGTATCCGCCGTGGTCTCCGTCAGGACGCGGGGGGTGTTGCCGACTATTATGCCTCGCTTCGTCGCCTCTTGGACATCAATGTTGTCGTAGCCCACAGCCATGTTGGCCACGACCTTCAGCTTCTTAGCCCGATCCATTAGTTCCGCGTCGATCCTCTCTGTGAGGAGGCAGAAGAGGCCGTCGATGCCTTCCACCTCCTTGAGTAGGACCTCCCGGGCTGGTGGGCCATCCTTCGGGTTAATCTTCACGTCTGCTATGCTTTTTAGAAGTTGTATGGCTTTGTCAGGGACTTCGTTGCTTGAGACATAGACTTTGAATCTTGCCATTCTCCTCTACCTCTTACGAAGCTGTCTTCCCATAGTTCTAATAAGATTTGCTTAGGAATGGCCTCGACTAGGCATCCGAGATTAATACGCTCCTTGAGTATGTTCTCATTATAGTCAATGTTAAGGCGTCTAGTTGCCGGATTATAGTTAGATACGGTACACTGGCTGGCTCATAGAAATCCGATGCCTCTTGGTCTTATCTGACTAGACGCAGCGAATCAGAAAGCTAATATCTCTTTGCCAGAATCTACCTGCGCATTGAAGAGGACCCTACAATGAAGCCTCTGAACCAAGCCATACATGTCGGAATCATCCACCCCATGATCTTTCCCGAGACAGGAAGCGGAGAAGGCCCAATCCTTGAGACAGTGACCAAGATCGTGAACGACGAGTTCTTCGGGGCAATCGAGGTCAGCTGGATAAAGGACGCCGGAGCGAGAGCGAAGGTCGCTAAACTCCTCGCAGAGAGCCATTTGGACATCATCTACACGGGGGCGCCGCCAACCTTGAACCAGAAGATCGACCTGAACAACCTGAGCGACGCTGTCCGCAGAGAGGGCATCAAAGGCGCCAAGAAGCTTGTGGACGAAGCGGTATACCTCGGTGCAAAGGTATGCACCTTTCTGAGCGGACCCAAGCCTGCCCCAGCTGAGAAGGGGAAAGCCACCAAACTCCTAGCCGATTCGTTGATCGAGATTTGTGACTACGCTAAGGGCAACGTTGTGATCACCTTGGAGGGCTTCGATTCTGACTACGAGAAGAGGTGCCTCATAGGCCCCACAGCCGATGCCGTAGCTCTAGCAAAGACGGTCCGTAAGAGTTGTATGAACTTCGGTCTGACCATCGATCTAAGCCACCTCCCCCTCCTGCACGAGAAACCTGACTCAGTCGCCCAAGCTGGGGAGTACCTGGAGAACGTCCACCTCGGCAACTGCATAATCAAAGACAAGAGCAGCCCCGCGTATGGGGATCAGCACCCGCGCTTCGGAGCACCAAACAGTGAGAACGATGTCCCTGAAGTCGCAGCCTTCCTGAAAGCCCTCGACAAGGTTGGATTCTTCGCCAAGAAGACCGCCACCTCAAAACCGGTCGCAAGCTTCGAAGTGAAACCCCAACCTGGTGAGTCGCCGGAGACGATCATCGCCAACTCCAAGAGAACTCTCTTGGATGCATGGGGGATGTGGGATTAAGTTAACTTCGTAGCTTAGAATTCAATCCTTTTTCCCCTTTGCTTTTGCCAACTAGACAAGAAGACGAACAAACCGAACAACGGCACAAAGTTAAAAGGATTTTTCAGTCGCACCATACATATTACTGTGCAAAGACTTTCTACATGTTCTCGTTCTCTATAATTCAACTTTAGCGCATCTTGTTCTGGGGTTGAAGAAGGAGACGCAATCCTTATTCTTCTCTGATTACTATACAGTATTTGGGGGCTCTTATTCTGGCGGGGCAGAGTATCTTATCTTTCGTTGTGGTATGGCGTCTCCCCCGGCGCCGAGGTGGGGCGCTCCTATAGAAATACCAATATGATTCGAGGAGGGGATCAAAAGAATGCCATCCTTTAGATGTAAAGACATAGGCATGGACTGTGCATTCGAAGCAACAGCTAGAACCGAAGAAGAATTAATGAAGAAAATCTTAGAACATGCTGCAAAAGCGCATAATATGAAGATGGTTCCTCCAGATGTTCTGGCCAAGATCAAAAATGCGATAAAAAGATAATTTATCGTTGAAGAACACGTTTCCTATATCTATCGAAGGCCGCGCCAAGACACTAGACAATCTTATTTGTGGATTACAGCATTCAAAAATCTATTCTGTCCAAATCTTCACAAATCCTCTTAACCCAACCTCCTCACGGATAAGGTGTTTCGAAGCAGTGAATGCAAATCATGAAAGAATCAACGCATTTCATCTTGATGCAATGAGTCCTGTAATGCTGCATGTTTCTGGGCTTGGGCGCAAATACTTAAATAAGGACGGGGGAGTGAAAGGGTTGCCTTAGAGAGTTGTGAGGCGTTTTCGAATGTCATCGAAAGATCGTGAAGCTCAGGCAAACCTTCCTGCGCAGCTAGCCATGAAGTACCACCCCTTCTACCAAGGGAAGATCGAGACCATACCCAAATGCGCCATCAGAACCTTCCAAGATTTCTCGATCTGGTACTCGCCCGGAGTAGCGGAGCCGTGCAGAGCAATCGAGAAGAACAAGGACCTCTCCTTCGAGTACACGAGTCGATGGAACTTTGTAGCTGTCGTCAGCGACTGTAGCAGGGTTCTCGGCCTCGGTAACATAGGATCACCAGCAGGGCTTCCTGTCATGGAAGGCAAGTCGCTACTCTACAAGTACCTAGGCGGCGTTGACTCCTTCCCTCTAGTACTCGCAACCCAGAAGGAAGAAGACATTATCAATACCTGCAGGTGGATTGTGCCAAGCATCGGCGGCATAAACCTCGAAGACATCGAGAAGCCCAAGTGCTATAATGTCCTAGACACACTGAGAAAGGAGCTGGACATCCCTGTATGGCACGATGACAGGCAGGGAACAGCCACGGTAACCTTGGCCGGCTTTATCAATGCCCTGAAGGTCGTAGGCAAGAAGAGGAATCAGGTCACGGTATCTATGATCGGCGCGGGGGCTTCGAACACCGCAGTCTTAGAATTCTTGCTGGCGTCAGGCTTGAACCCGAAGAACGTCTTCATGGTAGACACAAAGGGCATCCTCAACCTCGATAGAAAGGAACTCCAAAAGGAGGACCCAGTCAAATGGAGGATCGCCACAAGGACGAACGGTGAGGACCGCCGCGGCGGAATTCCTGAAGCCATGAAGGGCACCGATGTCTGCATTGCCCTATCTAGGTCGGGCCCCGGCGTCATAAAGAAGGAGTGGATCTCAGCAATGGCTGACGACGCTATAATCTTCCCCTGCGCGAACCCGAATCCTGAGATCTGGCCTTGGGAGGCCAAGGAGGCGGGGGCGAGGATCGTGGCGACAGGCCGCTCGGACTTCCCGAACCAAGTGAACAACTCCCTCGGTTTTCCAGGCATCTTCAGAGGCACTCTAGATGTCAGGGGAAAGACTATAACTGACGAGATGTGCATAGCCGCTGCCCTAGAGTTGGCGAAGGTCGCTGAGGACAATGGCCTGAAGGATGACTACATCATACCTGACATGGAGGAGTGGGAGGTCTTCCCGAGGGAGGCTGTGGCCGTCGGCATGAAGGCGATGGAGCAGGGCGTCTCTAGGGTGAAGATAAGCCGAAAGGAGCTGGAGGACAGGGCCTACAGCATCATCAAGAAGGCTAGGGACGAGACGCAGCTCATGATGAAGCAGGGATTCATCAAACCCATACCCGAATAACCCCCTCTTTTTTCCTCTTCTATCTGTCATCCTATACTCAGCTACTTCTCACCCGTCTTGAGCTGTTGGAGCGTTGTGAAACTTCAGGGACCATAATCTGATATACAGGTTGCTCTAACGGACCAATCGTCATGAGCTCGACAGAAGATATCTGGCTGTCTCAAGACGAATCCGAGAGTATGACTTCATACCTTGTCGGAGCTTCAAATAGGATCCAAAGTGATTTCCTGCAATACTTCAAATATGTTCCTCTGAGACATGAGAATCTGGAACTCCGTTCTCAAAGGTTAGCTGATTTTATACCAAGAGAGTACGCGCTTTTATCCAAGGCATTTGTATGGATTACCTTCGGTCAAGCAATGAGGAATTATTGTGAGAGAAGCCTCGCCCTTGACCTTGACTTTGGCTCTATTGGATGTGATAGACAAGCCCATATGCGAGGGCTGTACGAAATGTATGAGAAAAGGAGAAAAAACGAAGATACCTTGAATTCTTACTACAAATTTCATAATGCCAATCATCCCAACATGACCGGATTCTGGAATTACAAGACCTTATCGGAGTATGAGATCAGAGCAAGACGCAGGATAGGAATTGTCGAATTCCCGAATATTATTAGGCCATTCGAAAAGAAAGCGTGGAATAAATGGAATGAAGCCAGGAACACCCTTACCCATAGAACTGCAACAGAGGCAACCCTGAAAGACGCGCTCCATGGTGTTGCTTGCATACATGGAATCCTCGAAGTTGGCAAGAGATTTGGCGATATAGTGTATAGACCGCCCCTATTTGAGGGTATCAACATTCAACGGCTGTAATCTTTGCCTACACATGAGTCTACAAGCGACTCACTGATTGATGGCCTTGATATCGCTCAGGTCTCCAGTTAACGCCGCCCTTAGCACGCCCGCCATGTACATATCCACATCGCCTTTCTCAGGGTCTAGGGGTATAGGCATGTTCAGGAGCTTCATCCTGAGTTGTGGGTCCTTGGCCGCGTTCAGCATCCGCTTGATATGCTTCTCAGCCACTCCAGCGTCTCTCAGGGTTGTGGGGAGGCCTAGAGTCCTGTAGAAGCCAAGCATCGCTCTTGCCACGGCCTCCGCTAATCTTCTTCCTTCAAGTTTAGTCGGGTCCTCCTTCATGAAACCGGCGCCTTGATAGATGGGGGCTATAGTTCGCAGCTGGTCCTGTATGGCTGGGGAGAATAGGACCGTGTAGTAGGGTAGGAGTAAGGCACAGGCTCGGCCGTGGGTCAGGACATCCACTAGAGAGAAACTTCCAAGATGAGGACCATTGGTGCCGCCGATCATTATGGCGTAGCCGCCGAGGTCGGTTCCTAGGCCCAAGGCGGTTCTAGCCTTGAGGTTGTGGGGCTCCTTCTTGGCGAGGGGGAGGTGGTTGACGATGAGTCTGAGGCTGAGAGGGACGAGCTGCTCCAGCTTCCCGTAGTAGCCTTTTCCAGTGGCACCCATGAAGACCTCCCAGAAATGGGCGATGCCGTCGAGACCACCGTCAACGGTCAGATCCTCGGGGGAACTCAAGGTTACACTGTAGTCGAAGAAGGCCGCCTTAGGCACGATGGCGTCATCCACGATGAGCTTCTTCTGCCCCTCCATAGGATCGGTGATGTTCGAGTACTTCGTCAGATGCGCCGCCGAACTCGCCCCAGTCTGAACAGCGACCAATGGGACAAGATCCTTTCCTGTGGCCTCTTTCATCTTGGTGACCAATCCCGTCCCAAAGTAGGGGTCGATCTTCCCAGCCTCAGCCCATCCTACTCCTAATACCTTTGCCACTTCTTTGGGATGGTACGTTGCCAGCACACTCGCCGCCTTGGACGCGTCTATGGTGCTACCACTTCCTAAGGCAAGGACACTGGAGGGTTTGTGGACGGCAACCTGAAGGGCCATACGGTACAGGTCCTCTAGAGGAGCGTTCGGTCTCGCACCTAGAATAAGATTGTATAAGACTTGGCTCTTCCTCAACGACGCCTCGATGGCTTCGAGGGTTCCTTGTATCCATGGGGATCCGTTTGTGATGATGAGGGTTGTGTCCCCTAGGGCCCTCGTGGCTTCCCCTATCGCGTCGAGGGCATGGCTCCCGAAGTGATAGCCGTCCCCCTTCCATTCTTGTAGGAGTCGTTGTGCCTCGGTGAAGTCGTCCATGGCGATCCTTGGTAAAGTAGAGAGGTTGTTCTATTTGAAGGCACTCGTATGAGGCTGATTTGCGTGAATCCATAAATATTGACCCGCCGTTCTCTGGGGTTCATGGTCTCAAAGGTCGCGTTGGTCAAGACGGATAAAGGTGTGTCAGAGGCTTATCGGCACGCCTTAGACCTGATAGGCGGCATAGAAGACTTGAACGTTGAGGACAGGGATGTCGCCATCAAGGTCGGCATATATGATCAGAGGAACCTGAACTATACGACGACTGAGACATTAAGGGCTGTAACCGACTCCTTTACGCGTCCTCGAAGGATCTTCTTGGCTGAATCGGATAACCATCAAGGCAAAGCCTTGGACAGACTTCAAGTCTGGAGGAATGTCCTCTCAGACAGAGTGATACCCTTCGACCTCTCACATGATACGAGTACGCTTGCAGTGTCAATCTGTGGAGAGAAGATCAAGCTATCTCATGTTCTTTTTAAGCCGAACGTCTTTGTGAGCCTCCACGTACTCCGAAAAGGTACAGCGGGCTCGGTCTTCAAGAATCTTCTCGGCCTAGTTCCTGATACGAGGAAGGAGAGGTTCCATGATAAACTTGGTGCCGCCCTTGTGGACATGGCTGAGGCCGTGGGAGGGATAGACCTCGCGGTGATCGACGGAACATACGTCTATGGGAGCCAGTGGAAGGAGGGTGAACCCTTGTCTAGGGAGAGGCGAAATGTTCTCGTAGTTGGGAGGGACGCTGTGGCCGTCGACGCGATTGGAAGCACATTGGCCGGGGAGGACCCGCTGTCGATTCCAGCTATAGCCGTGGCGAAGGAGAGGAGGCTTGGTGAGGCGGACATCAGCAGAATCGAGGTCCTCGGGGAATCGATTAGAGAAGTCCTTTGATGTACAAGCTCAGTTGTCATGTTTCGATCTTGACTGGCTGAGCTTATCTAGGTTCCACGGTTTAGAGTCTTCCTTCATAGGGTAGAAACTTCAAGGCAGTTCGTGAAAGGGCTTATTCTCGTCTCGATCCAAGTGATGAAGGCTCTCAAAGACGTCGCGACCTAGCTCCTCTGCTGAGCCCTTTTCCAAGACTTCACCGCATTCTCGTAACTCCTGTGAATTGCTGCGTAGCCCAACTCGCTGGAGAGCCTGCTCAAGGTCCTGTCAATTTTTATGGGTGTCGCCTGACGGAAGGGCCTCCTCACAGCCTCGATAGACTCGCCCCTTACCTCGATCTGATCCAAGTTGATCGTCCCCAGCCCCTTCTCAGAAGCCAACCTCAAGTGGTCAATTGAGGACGGTTCGATGCCCATGACGGCCGCGGCGCAAGCGTCGGTGGAGACGACGTTATTTCCTGCTATAACTAGGCCGAGGTCCACGAGTTCTCCCGCGAAGGGTCCCTCGCCCTCCATGGCTGTGGTGGCGTCTATGATGGTAAGCTTAGGTGTGAAGACTGAGACTATATCGACTATGACCTGATCGAGCTTCGGGTGGTAGCGTGACTTCTTCCTCTCAGGCAGTATGCCGAACATCGCCTTCATGCCAAGAGTAACCGCCGTGCAAACATGGGTCTTCATAACAGGCATAGAGATGATGGTGTCCGCCTCCGCCACTGCCTTGTTTACCATGAAACTCTTGAGGACATATCCGCCAGGAACATCCATACTCACCATGTCCCCACTGGATAGGTTGACCACCTCCGCACCGTTCTGGGTGGCAACTTCGCTGACCCCAATCTCAGGCAGCATCACGTCAGCCGTGTACATGCATGAATCGGCTTCGCCCACTGAGACTGCCACATCCATCTCACGGAGGAGTCGTATCATCGCAGATAGAACGCTTATGTTTGTGAAACTGCCCGGCTTCCCCGGGACACCCCCGCAGACGTTGGGTTTGATGAAAACCTTCTGGCCCCGCTTGAAGTAGTAACTTGGGCCTCCAAGCAGTTCTACTGCTTCCCTCACCATTACCTCAGGGTCCTTTCCCTTTACGATTGAAACAACGGACAAACCGGTAACACACCCACGAGATATAAAATCTCGATTATAAAGTAAAATACTTATGTCTTTGGGAAAGCCGCTCTGCTCGTTCCAATATTTACTTCATAATCGGACATTGGAGAGGATATAAAGCTTCAGTGATAGCAAAGAAAGAGAGAAAGGTAACTCATTAATTGAGAAGGAGCTAGACTGCTTGGACACTCTTCACTTCAGGAATCCTGCTCTTCAGATAGCGCTCGACACCCCACTGGATCGTCATAGCTGACATGGGACAGCCCGCGCAGGCGCCCTTCAACTTTACCCTAACGATCCCGTCCTCGACTCCGACGAGCCCTATGTCTCCACCGTCAGCTTGAAGCTTCGACCTTATCTCTTCAAGAGCTATCCTAACCTTCTCTTTAACCGTCTCACTCATCGTGGTTCACGGAGCAAGGTTTGCTGAAGCCCCATAAAAGGTTTCCATTTCTCGCCACAACGCGGTCACCACCAGATTAACTATGTAGCGAATCCACCATGACACTAGACACCATCACAAACAATATACTATTGGAGCTTGGTAGTAATATCTCGTAGAGAACAAGAGATTAAAGCCTAGACCTCTCGATGTTAAAAGCCTCCCCTAAATTTGGAAGTGTACACAAATGCTTTGCAGGCTATTCGTCTTCAGGCATGCAGAGACCACAGACAACGCTCGGGGACTATTCTCAGGCTGGCGCGACCCCGATCTTACGCCCAAAGGATTCTTACAGGCACAGGAGGTGGCTGACCAGCTCAAAGACCAAGAGATCGACTACGCCTTTACATCCCACCTCAAACGGGCCCGCAAGACCCTTGAGATCGTTCTTAAGGATCGTCCAGATGTTCCGATCTTCGTGGACGACAGGCTTATTGAACGCTGCTATGGTCTGCTCCAAGGCAAGAGCAAAAACCGCACCGCTAGGGAGAGACCTGAATGGTTCGCCAAGGTCCATCGAGGATATGATTTTCCACCACCGGAAGGGGAGAGCTTGAAGATGGTTGAGAATCGGACACTTCCCTTCCTGAACGAGCTCAGAGAATGGCTTCAGGAGAATCCCGGGAACGTCGCCATCTCTTGCCATGGCAACTCGATGCGCCCGATTCGCAGGGTCTTCGAGTACCTGAGCCTGAAACAGATGCTCCAGATCGAGAGCCCTCAGGATAAGGCTATGGCCTACGCGCTTCAGTTACATGAGGTTCGACTGGAGAATTCCAAATCACGAGCCGAGAAGGCCGATTGGCAGGGGATACTGGTTCCCAAGAAGGTTAAGCTGGCTACAGACCCACATAACCCCTTAAGGAAATACTACTAGCGTTCATGTACTTGATTAAACGAGCTCAAGGAGCTGGATCAAGCCAGAAGTTGACAGTTTCTATGAGATGCCTATCAGGAACAGGCCTGTGAAGATCAGTACTGAGGAGAGCAAACGAACTCGGATATTCTCCTCTCTCAGCAAGGTTCCACCGAGGATGACCCCGAATACTACACTTACCTGCCTAATGGATACGATGTAGCTGACCTGAACCATCTGCATGGCGAACACTATCATAGCGTAAGAGAGGGGGCTCAAGAATCCTGCTGCGACTATCGACAACTTATTCCTTTTCCATTCCGCGGGTACGTGGCGTCTTTTTGAGGATGCGATTAGTAGAGTGAAGGGTATTATTGAGATCCATTTCTCAGTCCAGACAAAGAGGATTGGATGAAAGTACTGCGCACCACTCTTATCCACCAGCGTATATGCTGTCACAGATAGAGCGGTCAATAAGGCGAAGACCACGCCCCGGTTTCGAAGAGACGAGAAAGGGCGAATCAGTCGCTTCAATTGCAGGGAATCTATCGATAGAATGTAGACACCTAGCATTACCGTCAATATCCCTGCTACGCCTGATATGGACAGGTTCTCACCCAAGAAGAGGACAGCGAAGACGGCCACTGTTATGGGCGCTGATCTGGATATCGGGTAGACGATGGATAGGTCACCATATGTGTATGAGGCGCTGAGGAGTATCCAGTACACGGTGTGGACCAGCCCGGAGACTACAGCGATTAGCCAGCCGACACTTGATATCTTACTGACGGAGAGAAGATAGAGGCCGATTGGGAGGTAGATCAGGAATTCGAAGAGCTTCATCCACCAAGAGAAAACGTATTTGTCCAAGCTGTTCTTCGCTAGGAAGTTCCAGAGGGCGTGGAGAATCGCGGAGAGGAGGATCAGCCCTACCGTCCAAAGTTCCATGGACCAATGACACAGTTACCGCCAGTATCTATGCTTTCCCTTCGTTCTTCCTCTGGAACAGGGAAAGCAAAGTTTCTAGGCGAACATGATCTTTGAAGGCTCCGACCTGTTGGCGACGACCATGAGATACTCAACGGTTAACGGTTCCACCTCTTTCACCTCTCCACAATGTTCGCAGGTGAGTTCCAAGACTATCGGTGTGACATTCTCCTCGTCGATGGCCATGAAGGCTCCCAGAGGACCCTCTGTCTCTATGGTCCTAGGTCTTCCGATCCTGAACTGACCTCTCTTGAGGTAGTCGAGGTACGTGATGTTGGACGTGTGTCTGCACTTGTCGCAGGTCACTGGGTGTGGTCTACTCAGTAGGGGATTGTTGTTGAATCTTCCCTTCGCCGCTTCTTTGATTATTAGTTCCTTGAGGCGTTCCTCTTCGGAGTCGCTGCCCATCTATGACCACTCTCAGTCAGTTGTGTCATTGCCCCCTTAAATCTCATCCGTCAAGGGAGAAGGGTGCTTCTGGATAATTTAGCAATGCTAAGAAGCACTGGGTGAAACGTGCTCAGCCATCCCACAGAAACTGGAGATGGTTTAAGTAACTGACTAAACCGCTTTCAGAATGAGCCGTCGCCGAGGATATTTTAGCAGTGCAAAAAGATTTCTACGGTCTAGACGAGCCCTA